>ENA-ORTL01000084-ORTL01000084.1-human-gut-metagenome-genome-assembly--contig:-NODE-84-length-142925-cov-14.3747_pt1 | contig 142925 bp, 121 predicted proteins | sample MGYA00241916_ERZ509196 | MGnify/ENA primary metagenome ERZ509196 (study PRJEB26280, sample SAMEA2338844) | human gut metagenome | biome: human gut; feature: human-associated habitat; material: faeces... | reverse complement strand
AGCAGCCAGATGGCAGATTCCTGAAGCACATAAAGTTCCGTTTTCCGGTGTATTTCGGAGACAGGGAGACACAGGAACTTTGTTGGGACAAAGAGAGTACCGTTGAGACGATAGCGTTGATTTCGAGAAAAGATAAATATGGAGCGGAGAGATAATAATATATTTGGTTATGAGCAAGTAGCGAAGCGGATTGCGAATATCCGCTTGACACACAAGCATGAGTTCAGAAAATTAAGAAGTGTCTTGTGGAAATAAAATGAAAGTGCTATACTTAAACAAATAAGGCCATGTGGATAAGAATATTAGAAATTCACATGGCTTCTTTTAAAACAATAAGTTAGCTATAACTAACATATGACAAAAAGGAGGAACGCTAAAATGAACATAAATGTATTCTATGGAATTCTGATCCCGTTTTTGGGTACTTCTGTGGGAGCGGCCTGTGTGATTTTTATGAAAAAAAATTTAAATGCACACGTGCAGAGGGCACTGACTGGCTTTGCGTCAGGAGTTATGGTGGCTGCTTCTGTTTGGAGCCTTTTGCTTCCGTCAATTGAACAGTCGGGGAAACTGGGAAAATTTTCTTTTGTACCGGCAGTGGCAGGCTTTTGGGCAGGAGTGTTGTTTTTGCTTTTGCTGGATCATGTGATTCCACATATTCACCAGTACAGTGACAGCGCCGAAGGTCCGAAGAGTAAGTTTCAGAAAACGACAATGATGGTCCTGGCAGTAACGTTACATAATATTCCGGAAGGAATGGCGGTTGGCGTGGTTTGCGCGGGATATCTCATAGGAAATACTCATATCACATTTAAGGGAATGATGGCACTTTCTATAGGAATTGCAATTCAGAATTTTCCGGAGGGTGCGATCATTTCCATGCCCCTTCGCTCTGAAGGCATGGGAAAAGGAAAGGCATTTATAAGTGGTGTGCTGTCAGGAATTGTAGAACCTTTTGGAGCAATACTCACAATTCTGGCAGCGGATCTTATTATTCCGGTTTTGCCGTATTTACTCAGTCTTGCTGCCGGTGCTATGATCTATGTAGTGGTTGAGGAGCTGATCCCGGAAATGTCAACAGGGGAGCATTCGAATATTGGAACCATATTTTTTGCAACAGGTTTTTCCTTTATGATGATATTAGATGTGGCGTTGGGATGATTGGTCTGTTTATTTCGCACGTATGAAAAAATAGGTAAAAATTTGAATAGAGTAGCAATACACCCTACATATATGATATGCTCTACCTATCAACCACAAGAAAAGGAGGAACAAAAAATGAATAATATAGGCATCGGCGCAGTTTTCTGTCTGATATCGGCAATCCTGATCTCTGCAAAATACATCTCAGCTGCGATATTTATGAGCGGTGTGAATACCTGGGATGCCACATTATTTGCTGCCGGACTGGGGTATGTGGGGCCTTTCCTGTCAATCGCTTCTGCTGTTGCACTGATCGTCGGACTTTTATTTCTCGGATATGGGGTATATGAGGAGATAGGGAAAAACAAGAAATAAACAGGTTGCAGACAAGGGGGAATGTAGCAAATGTTTTTTACACTGGAAAAACTGGAAAGAAACACAAAACAGTTAAAAGATCTCCGTTACAGAGAACGGATGGAGATCCCGTCATTTGACGCGAGCACGCCGGAGGAGGAGCCGGTGGGGAAACGGCCGGAAAGCGTGGTCTATACGGGAACTCTGAAAAAAGGTGATTTCTGGATCGGAAGAGGCACTTATCTGTGGACCCGACAGTCCGTAGAGATCCCGGTAGAATGGGCGGGGAAAAAGATCGCCGGGCTTTTTAATATGGGAAAAACCGGCGAGGGCCTGAATTCCGGGTTCGAGGGACTGATCTACGTCAATGGTTCGCCATACTGCGAAACCGGCTCCTATCATGAAGAAGTGATCTTTCCTTCAGAGCTTGCCGGTACGAAAGTGGAGCTGGCTATCCGCCTCTGGGCAGGACTGGAAGGCGGCGGAGTACCAACACAACAGACTCATCAGTTCAAACAGGCAGAGCTTGCCGTTCTGGATGAGGTTGCGGATGATTTTTATTACAGCAGCAGAGCGGTTGTTGAGACTGTGCGTATGCTGGATGAGAACGATTCCATAAGAAGAGATCTTCTGACAGCTATGGATCGTGCACATCTGGCTATAGATTGGAGAAGGCCTGGTTCTGATGCCTTTTATGGATCTCTGAAAAAAGCTCTGGAAGTCTGGAAGAAGGAGGTTTCCAGAATCTCGTGGACCAGCCCGGTGACAGTCCATACTGTGGGACATTCACACATTGATGTAGCCTGGCTCTGGCAGCTGAAACACACCAGGGAAAAAGCAGCCCGCACTTTTTCAACGATGTGCACTTTGATGGAGCAGTATCCGGAGTTTACCTTTGTCCAGTCCCAGCCACAGCTTTATGATTATATTAAGACGGATTATCCGGATATTTATAAACGGATACAAAAAGCCGTAAAAACCGGTAACTGGGAACCAAACGGAGCTATGTGGGTAGAGGCGGATTGTAATATTTCTTCCGGGGAGGCTTTGGTACGCCAGATCCTTAATGGTCAGCGCTTTTTCAAAGAAGAGTTTGGCGTAACATCCAATGTTCTCTGGCTTCCGGATGTATTTGGTTACAGCTGGGCCCTGCCTCAGATCCTGAAGCGTTCCGGTATTGAAAGCTTTATGACGATCAAGATTAGCTGGAACCAGTATAATCATATGCCTCACGATACTTTCCGCTGGATCGGTGTGGATGGTTCCGAAGTACTGACGCACTTTATGAGCACTCCGACTTTTGGCGATGATGGTGGTTATACATATAATGGGCTTATCGATCCGGCATCTGTAAAAGGGGTATGGGATCTTTACCATGATAAAGAGATCAATCAGGATCTTCTCCTGGCTTACGGAAACGGAGACGGAGGCGGCGGAGTGAACCGTGATATGCTGGAGATGGGACGCCATCTGAAGGCTATGCCAGGACTTCCGGAAGTAATTCCTGGAACGGCCTATGATTATTTCGAAAATCTTCAGAAGACCATTGCGTCTACAGACCGTCATGTACCAACCTGGGATGGCGAGCTGTATCTGGAATATCACAGAGGAACCTACACTTCTCAGGCACGGAATAAGAAAAATAATCGTAAAACCGAACTGAAACTGCGGGAGGCAGAATGGCTGGCCAGTGAAGCAGCCATAAGGACCGGAGATTTTTCTTCCTATCCGGAAAAAGAGCTTCATGAAGCATGGAAGATCGCACTGAGAAACCAGTTTCATGATATCATTCCCGGATCTTCCATTCATGAAGTATATGAGGATTCCACGGCAGAGTATGCAAAAGCCAATGAAATTCTGGATACCATCGAGGAAAATGCTCTGAAGGTTCTGGTAAGAGAATCAGATTCCATTGTAACTGTAGTAAATAACAGCAGTTTTGCAGGTGAAGGAATTGTAACAGTAAAAGTAAAAGCTTACGAGGGCAGAAAGGGAAGCTGGTTTTCCGCAGATGGAAAAGAGCTGCCTGCTGTATATACGGAAGATGGCTGGTTTGTAAAAGTTTCTGGTATAGAGCCTGCCGGATTTACAACCCTGACTTATAAAATTGGAACCAAGGCGGAATGTTTTTGCACAGAAGAATGGACTGGGGAAATGGATACGCCATTTTATCATATTGTCTGGGATAAAAAGGGCCGTATGACTTCTATTTTTGATAAGGAAAATGACCGCGAGATCCTGAAGGCAGGTGAATTAGGAAACCACCTGGTAGTTTATGAAGATCGTCCGATGAAGTATGATGCCTGGGATATTGATATCTATTACCAGGAAAAAGGATACGAGGTAGATGATCTGAAAACGGTTTCTGTGGAAAAATCTTCTTTGATGACAAAAGTAAAAATGGATTGGAATTATCAGGATTCCACGATCTCACAGGAAATCCGTTTTTATAATGACAACCGCAGGATCGACTTTGTCACCCATGCAGACTGGCATGAGCATCAGCAGCTTTTGAGAGTTCTTTTCCCATTGGATATCCGTACCAGCGAGGCAACTTTTGATATCCAGTACGGAAATGTAAAACGTCCGACCTATGAGAATACCAGCTGGGATATGGCAAAATTTGAAACCGTTGCTCACCAGTGGGCGGATTATTCCGAAACCGGATACGGAGTCAGCCTGATGAACGACTGCAAATATGGCTACAGTGCCAAAGGATATGTTCTTGGCATGTCGCTGATCAAATGTGGAATCCATCCGGATTATGCGGCAGATCAGGGAAGCCATGATTTTACCTATGCACTTTATCCACACAGTGGTAGCTGGCAGGAATCCGGTGTGCAGAAAGAAGCCTGGAGACTGAACAATCCGCTCTGGACTGTGGAAGGGGCAGTGGATGCAGAGGTACAGTCTGCATTTTGCAAGGCAGATACAGATCATGTAGCCATTGACTGTATAAAGAAGGCAGAAGATTCCGAAGATCTGATCATCCGTTTCCACGAGTACGCAGGCATGCGTGGCCCGGTAACGCTGAATTTTGGTTTTCCGGTAGACTCCTGGCAGGAGACGGATCTGATGGAAAATCCGGATGGCGAAGAAATGACAGGAGAACTTAAGGTAACGGTACGTCCTTATGAGATCCGAACTTTCCGGGTAACTCCGAAAAAATAAACAATAACTGAAATATGGCGCCGGCGTTTTTTTATTTTTTGCATCCTGAACTTTATGCGGAAGGATCGAGCAGCGACTGTTTCATGGTTGCACGGGATGTCAACGGAAACAAGCCTGATGCAGTTAAAAAAGACAGCACAGCCGGAGATCACCCGGCTGTGCTGCCTGCTTACAGAAAACTTATCTCTGGATTAAAAGTCCCTGGCCATCTTTAAATTTACTCAGGATGATCATGATAAGATCAACAAGAGCCCAGATCGCACTGATCCCGGTCCAGCAAAGCAGGATCATAATGATTCCAGTTCCAATCTTTCCGGCATAAAAACGATGTATTCCAAATACACCGACAAAGAGACATAAAAGCAAAGTTACCAGCCAGCTTTTTGGGCTGACCACACTATTGTAACCACCCATAAAGTTATTATTGTTGTTGTTATTATTGTTATTAATGATAATAGGACCATTGCCATTACCACCATAAGAATTTAAATTTTCTACCTGCTTTCCGCATTTTGGGCAGACAACACAGTCGGAATCAATGATCTGACCGCAATGTTTGCAAAATTTTGTTCCCTGAGACATACGCGATATCCTCCTTAAAATATAGTTTGTATGAAGCTGCTTTTTATTGTATACCAATGTGGAAAAAAGGTCAATTCTCGACATGTTTTTTACCTTCCTTTTCCGATTTTTTATACCAAAAACCGGAGTGATTTGATATACTTATCACATACGGAAGGAGGAGATATGAAATGTATCGAGTAACAAAAGTGATATCTGCTGCATTGCTGGCCTTTATAATCGTAACTGCGGTTACCGTTGGTCTGGGCAGTATGGCAGATGATGGGGTGATTCTGGATGCGTGGTATGCCATGATCGGATATATCCCGTTTGGAAACGTGCTGGCGCCGTTATGTGTGGATCTTTTTTCAGAATCATTTAATCTTGGAAAAAATATGTCCGAATATCTGATCGGTATAAAAGCACTTACCATGCTGGATTTTTTTCAGGATGTTGTAATATTGCTGCTGACCGCAGTGTGCTTTGAGGCGGTCAATAATTTTGTACAGGTGCTTATGGGTGTGAAAGAAAAGGGCGGAATCTATAATGTTCTCCTGCAGATGATCAGTGGAATGGTAGCTGCGTTGCTTTCCACGTTTGCTGCATCTATTATCCTGAATGTTCTCTGCCGGCAGCTGGTTTCCCTGCCCAAAGCGGTTCAGGGGATTATTTCGGTTCTCGTTACCCTGATCACAGTAAGTGGGGCTGTTGGTGTCCTGTATTTTGTACTGGGAATAGGACTTGCCGGAGCAATTGGATTTGTTTTTCTGAAGATTGTTCTGACAAATACATTGAAAGTTGCAGCCACTTATACAGGAACTTTGCTGGTGCTGTTGTTTCTGAGTGAAAAAGCATATCTGAAAATGGTATCTGCTATTGGTGCGTGGGCGGTTGTGATCATTCTTCTGATCGGAGTGGATATGATGCTTTCCTCTGTTTATGATCATTGAGATATGTTGTGAGATTTACGGATTTGATGTAAATTGTGTGCAGAGTGGGTTATGATATGGAACGAATGACAACAATGCCTGAAAGGCATAATAAAACTTATAAACTGGGTATTTTACATAGCATAAGGAATCCTTTACAATAGAAACAGAAAATAAAAATTCTTGAAAGCGAAATGGCTTCTCGATAAAATTTTTGGGGGCGTTATAAAGCACAGGATACAGCTAACGGATATTCAGCAGGAACCAGCGAGGAATATCTTGGCCGTGCGCTGAAAGATAACATTGCCAGAGATAAAGTTGTGATCGCGTCCAAGGTTTATTTTAACCCGGGCCGTCTTTCCAGAGAAGCCATCATGCGGGAAATCGACGGAAGCCTGAAACGTCTGGGAACGGATTATCTGGATCTGTATATCATCCACAGATTTGATTATGAAACACCCATAGAGGAAACCATGGAAGCACTCCATGATCTGGTAAAAGCCGGAAAAGTACGCGCTTTGGGTGCTTCCGCTATGTACGGATATCAGTTCTACAATATGCAGCTTGCAGCCAGGGACAATAACTGGACACCATTTTCCGTAATGGAAGATCATTACAATCTTCTTTACAGGGAAGATGAAAGAGAACTGATCCCGATCTGTAACCAGATGAATGTTTCACGGATGCCATACAGTCCTCTTGCAGCCGGACATCTGGCAAGGCCGCAGTGGAAGTCTGATTCCCTCAGAGGAAAAACAGACCGGGTTGCGGTGGGAAAATACGACCGTATGGAACAGCAGGATATTAAGATCGTAAAACGGGTTCAAGAACTTTCTGAGAAACATAACTGTAAAATGTCCCAGATTGCCATTGCATGGCAGTGGGCAAAAGGAGTAACAGCACCAATCGTTGGAGCTACCAGGACAGGATATCTGGATGATGCGACAAATGCACTGAATGTAAAACTTTCTCCGGAAGACATTGCATATCTGGAAGAGATGTACGTTCCCCATCCCATCGTAGGCGCAATCGACAAAAATCCGGCAGAAGGTGTGATCCTTCTGGATGAGAAGAAATAAGAGGCGCCGAAATGTTTTCTGATAAACAGTTAAAAGATATGATACTTCCACTCCTGATGGAATACCCTGATCTTTCTGATAACACCACTGCTCATAAAAATTTTTGCGGTTTCCAGGCAGACAGGACAGATGATCCTCTATCTGGTATTGATCCATAATATAGCCAATGCAGTGGTATTTCCATTTGCGGATCCTCTGGGAAAAGGCCTCCGGGCAGCAGGTGATGCCATGTTTACCATGGGAATCTCTTTGGTTACGACCATTGGTGTGAGACTGATCTTTTCCATATTGTTTGGAATCGTCCTGAATCTGGGAGTCATCGGAATCGCACTGGCTATGTGTCTGGACTGGACGGTCCGTGGAGTGATCTTCTGGATCCGTTTCCGCCAGGGCAAATGGAAAACCTATCGGGTGATCGGTGAATGACCGGAACAGAACAATAAATAAAACAAAGAAAATAAATAAAAAAGCAATTTGCAGAATGCACAGATATCAACAGATCAGAGCTTTCTGCCGGTTGCTTTTTTTGGCAGATAGCTGTAAGATAACAAAGACTTTATGCGAGTGCGGATGTTTTTATCTGCCTGACATGCAGACACAGGAAAAATATACGGAGGAATATCTGTGGCAAAAAAACGAAAACCCAAAATGGAGCTACGGTATTACAAAATGCCGGAAGGTAGCCCGATCCTTGCATTGCTGGGCCAGAAATGGATACAAAATTACGGAAATGATGTAGATTATCTTCATTTTCATAATTATCTGGAGATTGGTTTCTGTTATGAAGGCCAGGGATTTCTGGTTCTTGGAGAAGACAAGGTACGGTTTCATGACCGGGAATTTACGGTGATCCCGCCCAACTATCCCCACACCACAAACAGTGATCTTGGCACCATCAGCCGCTGGGAATATCTTTTTATTGATGTGGAAGGCTTTCTGGATAAATTCATTGATAATTCGGTAAAAAAAGAAAAGATTGTTCATCGTATCAATTCCAGAGCACTTTTTCTGAATGAAAAGGAGAACCGTTCTATGGCAGACAAGATTCGGAAGATCCTGGATATCATGCGGGACGGGGAAGAATTTTATCTGGAAGAAGCCAAGGGGATTTTGGCATCACTTCTTGTGGAAATCGCAAGGATCAACCGGGATTCTGGGGAAGAACGTTACAGTGAGGGCAGAGGAAAAATCATGGATATGATTTCTAGATTCCAGGATTATATTTCTGATCATTACATGGAAGATCTTCGGATTGATGAGCTGGCAGAATACTGTCACATCAGCGAGACACATCTGCGCCGGATCTTTACGACTTACATGAAGATGAGCCCGCTGGAATATATCAATACCATCCGGATTCAGGCGGCCTGTGACTATCTGAAAAAGACGGATCAGCCCATTGCGGATGTGGCACATAAGTGTGGCTTTACGACGAATTCCACTTTTAACCGGAATTTTCGTAAGGTTACGGGGATGACACCTCTGGAGTGGAGAAAACGTCCTGAGAATTACGAACAGCAGCTCCTTAAGTTTGATATCCATTCAGAGGAAGGCTGGTAAAATAACAAAAACAGATCTGAGAATCTGGCATAACAGAATAAATATCGTACTATATGCCGGATCAGACAGATGGAAAGAGGAAAAAATGTACGACTACAGAATTGTGGAGCAGGTCTCCCGAAAAAAGAAACATATGTCAGGCGCCCTCAGAAAAGTGATGGTGATCTTTGCGGTACTTTTTGTACTGATGGGAATCACCATCTCCCAGGCGTTTATGCTTCCGGGGTTTCTGCTGGCGCTGCTTTATTTTGTGTATGATATTTTCAGTCAGAGAGATTATGAATATATACTGGAGAACGGGCAGCTGACCATTGATGTGATCTATGGTAAAAAATACCGGAAAACAGCTCATGTGCTGAATCTCGAGGAGATGGAGGTGACCGCACCTCATTACCACGAAAAAGTGGCAAAATACAAAAAGAATTCCGGTACAGAGAAGCTGAAAAAATATGATTATACTTCTTATGAAGAGGATGTACCATACTATACCATGATCATCCGGGAAGATGGACGGAAAATAAAACTTCTTCTGGATCTGACAGAAGAAATGCTGCATACGATGAAAACGCAGTTTCCGGAAAAGGTTTATTTTGCATAATATGTTAAAATGTTTGTGAAATATGTATAAAAAATAGCATATATTTTTATGAAATAGAAACAAAAACCTTCTTTTTTGGCGAAAAATATTCGCAGAATGTCGAAAAAGAAGGTTTTTCTTTGCCATGATGACCAATGAGAAAAATGAAAAACACTCAAAATGCATAAAAAAGCAGGTGCCTGAATCATGAAATAGTGCAAAATCAATAAAATGGTTGAAATTGCACATTATATGAACGGTTCTGCAAACTATGGCCGGAATACGGATGCTATAATCCATTCATAAGCAAACGGGAAATGCTTAATAAAGGAGGAAAAGTAAATGAAGAAAAAATTACTCGCAGTATTAATGACAGGCATTATGGCAATGTCTTTCGCTGCAACAACTACAGCAGTATATGCAAAAGGTGACGATGACAATACACTGACCGTATGGGCATGGGACCAGAACTTTAACATCAAGGCTATGAACATTGCAGGTGAGCAGTATGCAAAGGATCATGAAGGATTTAAAGTAGATGTAGTTGAGACATCTTCCGATGACTGCCAGACGAAACTTACAACAGCTGCAAACGCCGGAGATTACAGCACACTTCCGGACATCGTTCTGATGCAGGACAACAGCTACCAGAAATATCTGAAGAGCTATCCGGACGCTTTCACAGATCTGAAAGACATGGACATCAACTGGGATGATTTTGGAAAACTGAAACAGTCCTACTCCATGGTAGATGATACACATTACGGTGTTCCATTTGATAATGGTGCAACAATCGCCTGCTACCGTACCGATATCCTGGAAGAGGCAGGATACACCATCGATGACCTTACAGATATCACATGGAGTAAATTCGAGGAGATCGGTAAAGATGTTCATGAGAAAACCGGTAAATACCTCCTTACAAGTGAGGCAACAGGCGGCGATACTCTGATGATGATGATCCAGTCCTGTGGAGCAAACTTCGTAAATGAGGATGGAGAAGCTTACATTGTAGGAAATGATGTAGCTGAGAAATGTGTAGATCTTTATGTAGACCTTGTAAAGAACGATGTTGTTAAATTAGTAAACAACTGGGATGAGTACATCTCCACAATCACAAGCGGTGAGGCAGCAGGTATCGTTAACGGTAACTGGATCACAGCTACACTGATGGGAACAGAGGATCAGAAGGGTCTGTGGCAGATCACAACAATGCCGAAAGTTGACGGTGTTGACACAGCTACAAACTATGCGAACAACGGTGGTTCTTCCTGGTATATCACATCCAACTGCAAGAACGTAGAGCTTGCTGAGGACTTCCTTGCAAGCACATTTGGTTCCAGTACAGATTTCTATGATGCGATCCTTCCGGAAACAGGAGCAATCTCCTGCTACCTGCCAGCTGGTGAGTCTGACGTTTACAACGAGCCAAGCGAGTTCTTCAACAACCAGCCAATCTTCTCAACAATTGTAGAGTACTCTTCACACATTCCGGAATTCACAAAGACTCCGTATCACTATGAGGCAAGAGAGTGCATCAACACAGCAGTTGTTAATATCGTAAACGGCGCAGACAAAGAGTCTGCACTTCAGGAAGCACAGGATACACTGGCATTCAAGATGACAGAGTAAGATCTGAAAGCTGCATTCTGAAATGAATAAGTAAATACGAAGCAGGGGACTGCATGCAGTCCCCTGTCTTATGTAAAGGCTTAAGAGGTTTGAAAGGAGGAGTTCCTGTGAATTCCAAAAAAAGTGGCATGTCTCTGGTAGCGAAACAGAGAGCGGCAGGCTGGATCTTTCTGGCACCTGCAACCATCATGATCGCTGTCATGAGTTTTTATCCGATGATCCGTGCATTTATCATTTCTTTACAGACAGGTGCCGGAGCAAACATGAGGTTTGCGGACCCGATCTTCAGTAACTACAAACGTATCATGATGGATAAAGTATTTCAGCAGTCCATCGTCAACACATTTTTATATCTTATTATTCAGGTACCGATCATGCTGATCCTTGCGATCCTGCTTGCACAGCTTCTGAATAACAAAGATCTGAAATTCAAAGGATTTTTCCGTACATGTGTATTCCTTCCATGTGCGACATCTCTGGTATCTTATTCTCTGATCTTCCGTTCCATGTTTGCAACAGACGGTCTGATCAACAGTATCCTGATCAAGCTTGGAATTTTAACAACCGGTTATAATTTCCTGGGTAACTCCACAAGTGCAAAGATTGTAATCATCATCGCGCTGATCTGGAGATGGACAGGATATAACATGGTATTCTATCTGGCAGGTCTTCAGAATATCGAATATTCCGTATACGAGGCAGCAAAGATCGATGGTGCCAACGGATGGAAGACTTTCTGGAAAATTACCGTACCACTTCTGAAACCGACAATTATCATGACATTTATCATGTCAATCAATGGTACACTGCAGTTGTTCGACGAGTCTGTCAACCTGACAAAAGGTGGCCCGGCGAACACTACCATCACAATGTCCCATTATGTTTATAATACATGCTTTATCAATGTGCCAAACTTCGGATATGCGGCAGCAATGTCATTTATCATATTTATCATGGTAGCGATCCTGGCATTTATCAACTTGAAAGTAGGTGATACACGTGACTGAGAAAAAGAACAAATCCGCGATCCAGAGAAGATTGATCCCTACCTATATTTTTCTGATCATCGTATCATTTATCTCTGTATTTCCACTGTACTGGATGATCTCCGCAGCAACTAATACAACTACTGATGTATCCAGAGGCCGGATTCTTCCAGGTACATATTTTATGGAAAACTTTAAGAACCTGACTGCACAGCAGCCGCTGTGGAGAGCACTTGGAAACTCTCTGTTTTATGCGGTCCTTACTACTGTACTCTGCCTTCTGATCTGCTCCATCGCAGGTTATGGATTTGAAGTATATCATGACAGATGGAAAGACAGACTGTTTTCCATCCTGCTTCTTGCCATGATGGTTCCACAGGTTGCAACAATGGTTCCTTTATTTAAGATGTTCTCCAAAGCAGGACTCTTAAATACAGCGGTAGGTTTTATCCTTCCGATCCTTTCTACACCATTCATGATCATGATGTTCCGTCAGAATGCAAGAGCATTCCCGATCGACATTATTGAGGCAGCACGTATTGATGGGTTAAGCGAGGTAAGGATCTTCTTCCAGATGTTTATCCCGACAATGAAATCTACCTATGCGGCAGCAGCAGTTATCACATTCATGAATGCATGGAATGCTTATCTGTGGCCGAAGGTAATCATGACAGACAACAAGGCGTTGACTATGCCGATGCTGATCGCCAATTTGATCACCGGATATGTGACAGATTACGGTATGCTGATGTGCGGCGTATTATTCTGTTCTATTCCGACTATGATCGTATTCTTCGTATTACAGAAACAGTTCGCAGAAGGTATTACCGGAGCTGTTAAATAAGATTCAAATTTAAAAGGATGCTGTCGAAAGCTGTAGGTGTATTGTATAATATGCTTCAAGTGGATCACACAGCATCCTTTTTATAAAGTGTCATAATAAAAAATATAAGGAGAAAGAAAAAATGGCAAAGCAGATCAGATATGACCATTTCCTGCACGGTGGCGATTACAACCCGGAGCAGTGGCTGGACAGACCGGACATTCTGAAAAAAGATATCGAATATTTTAAGAAAGCACATATCAACACGGTTTCCATGGGGATGTTTTCCTGGGCTGTACTGGAGCCGGAAGAAGGGAAATATAACTTTGACTGGCTGGAAGCGGTAATTAACAATCTGTATAAAGAAGGCATTTATACGATCCTTTCCACACCATCCGGAGCCAGACTGAAATGGATGGCAGATAAATACGAGGAAGTTCTCCGTATGGACCCGGATCGGACAAGAAGATTTTTCGGTGGAAGACATAACCACTGTTATACTTCTCCTGTATACCGTGAAAAGATTTTTAATATCAATAAGAAGCTTTCCGAACGCTTCGGAAAACATCCGGCAGTGATCCTGTGGCATATTTCCAATGAATACGGCGGGGAATGTCACTGTCCTCTGTGCCAGGAAAAATTCCGGGAATGGCTGAAAGAGAAATATGGAACCATTGAGAATCTGAATTCCAGATGGTGCACAACCTTCTGGAGCCATACCTACAACAGCTTTGACCAGATCGAAAGTCCGTCACCAAAAGGAGAAAATGCGCTTCATGCACTGACTCTGGACTGGAAACGTTTTGTTACAGACAGAACTGTAGATTTCATGAAACATGAGATTTCTGCGATCCGCGCAGGCGGGTCAGATCTTCCGGCAACCGCCAATCTGATGTACGACTACGACGGACTTGACTATAAAAAGTTTAAGGATGTTATGGATATCGCTTCCTGGGATAATTACCCAAGCTGGCATAAAAAAGACAACTATACCACAGCAGTGGATGGAGCCTTGCAGCACGACCTTATGAGGAGTATCAAAAAAGCACCGTTCCTTCTGATGGAATCCTGTCCTTCTGCAACCAACTGGAAGCCGATCAATAAGCTGAAAAAACCGGGAATGCATCTGGCTGCTTCCCTGCAGGCAGTCGCCCATGGTTCCGACAGTGTCCTGTATTTCCAGCTCCGCCAGAGCCAGGGTGCCTCCGAGAAATTCCACGGTGCGGTGATCGATCACTATGGCGGTGATGATACCAGAGTTTTTCGTGAAGTGACAGAGGTAGGAAAAGTTCTGGAACAGATCCAGGAAACTGTGGGAAGTGTAACGAAGTCTCCGGTGGCTGTTCTTTATGACCGTGAAAATGACTGGGCGCTGAAAGATGCCCAGGGACCTCGAAATGAAGATATGCATTACCAGGAAAACGTACAGAAACAATATCGTGCACTTCGAAGAAAAGGTTATAATACCGATATTATCAGTATGGAACATGACCTGTCTGATTATAAGCTGGTAACAGTACCGATGGCCTATATGTTCTATCACGGATACGCCGAAAAGCTTCGTACCTTTGCTGAAAATGGAGGTACACTGGTAATTTCCTATTGGTCCGGACTTGTAGATGAGACGGATAAATGTTATCTTGGGGGAACGCCTCACGGTCTCATGGAAACAGCAGGCATCCGTGCAGAAGAAATCGATGCGCTTTATGACTGGGAAGAAAATACCGGTATTCCGGAAACCGGAAATCACCTCAAACTTACAGAAAGCTATACCTGCAAAAATCTCTGTGAGCTAGCAAAAGTTTCCGATGCGGAAGTGCTGATGCGTTACGGAAAAGATTTTTATCAGGGCTATCCGGTGCTGACTCACAAAAAATATGGAAAAGGCCATGTTTACTATGTGGCAGCCGATATGGAAGCAGCCTTTTATGAGGACTTCCTGGGACGAGCAGCAGAAGAAGCCGGTGTGGAGATGCCGCTTACGTTTATACCGGAAGGAGTTTCTGTGACAACCAGGGAAAATGAAGATACGGAATATCTGTTTATCCAGAATTTCGGGGAGAAAACGGAAACAGTTTCTGTTCCGGAAGGCTACGAAGTCCTTTATGGATCGGACAGTGAAATTATGGCCCCGCTTACTACAAGAATCTTAAAGGGGAAAAAATAATCACAGCAAAAAAGTATAAAGCATATCTGCTTTCGGACGGTATGCTTTTTACTGCTGTCTGGGAAAGAGAAGGTAAGATGACAAAGATACAAAAAGAAGAGATAAAAAAAATCGCGGATCAGTTTGCATTTACCGGGGAACTGATTTCCTGTGCCCCCTGCGGAAGCGGGCATATCAATGGAACCTACATGCTGAGATACCGGATCGGAGAAATGGGCTCCATCAAGGTGATCCTCCAGAAGATCAACAGGGAGATCTTTCAGAAACCGGAAGAGCTTATGGAAAATATCGCAGGAGTCACCGGACATCTGAAAAAGAAGGTCATTGAGAAGGGTGGAGATCTGGAACGGGAAGTTCTGAATCTGATTCCCACAAAAGAGGGAAAAGCATATCTGACAGATGAGAACGGAGAGTGCTGGAGAGCCTATATTTTTATTACAGATGCGGTAAGCTATGATCTGGTGGAAAAACCGGAGGATTTTTACGAAAGTGCTGTTGCATTTGGAAAATTTCAGGAAATGCTGGCTGATTATCCGGCAGAGACTCTGCATGAAACCATAAAGGATTTCCATGATACAAAAAAGCGTTTTCAGGCGCTGAAAGATGCCGTGGAAAAGGACTGCTGTCACCGTGCCGCATCGGTAAAAGAAGAAATTGCGTTTGCACTGCAGCATGAAGATCTGGCTGGAATATTTGGAAAACTTCTGGAAAATGGGGAAGTTCCACTTCGGGTAACCCATAACGATACAAAACTGAATAATATCATGATCGATCTGGAAACGGGAAAGGGAATCTGTGTGGTCGATCTGGATACTGTAATGCCAGGACTGGCCATGAATGATTTTGGTGATGCGATCCGGTTCGGAGCCAGCACTGCGCTGGAAGATGAGAAAGATTTAAGTAAAGTCTCCTGTGACATGGAGCTCTACGAGATTTACGTGAAAGGTTTTCTGGAAAGTTGTGGAGACAAGTTAAACGCCAGGGAGATCGAGATGCTTCCTATGGGCGCCAAGGTGATGACCTATGAATGTGGCATCCGTTTTCTTACTGACTATCTGGAAGGAGATCATTATTTTAAAATCGACCGTGAAGACCATAATCTGGACCGCTGTCGTACACAGTTTAAGCTGGTGGCAGATATGGAGCAGAAATGGGAGCAGATGCAGGCAATCGTAAAAAAATATCAGAAATAAAAAACAGGGGATTTTTACAATGGAGGTAAAGATAATGAGCGAGACAAAAGGAAGAGTGACCATCCCGACAGATCTGGATGTGATTTCGGAGACACTGAAAATGCTGGATGAGTGGGGTGCAGATGCCATCCGTGACTGTGACGGAACAGAATTTCCGGCAGAGCTGAAAAATACAGGGGCCAAGATATATGCTACCTATTATACTACCAGAAAGGATAATGCCTGGGCGAAGGCACATCCGGAAGAGATCCAGCAGATGTATATCATGACATCTTTTCACACGGCAGTTTCCGATACTCTGGAGATACACCTGATGGACCATCTGTATCCGGATATGCTTGCTGTCAATACCAGAGATGATATTAAAAGATGGTGGGAAGTTATGGACCGTACCACAGGAGAGGCTGTCGGTACAGAAGAATGGTCCTATGATGAAAAATCCGGAAATGTGGTGATCCGTCCGGCAAAAGAGTTTCATGAGTATACGGTAAGTTTTCTTGCATATATCATGTGGGACCCGGTACATATGTACAATGCTGTTGTCAATGACTGGAAGGATGTAGAGCCTCAGATCACCTTTGATGTGCGCCAGCCTGCAACACGGGTACATTCCCTGGAACGTCTCCGCAGATTTCTGGATTCGCATGATTATGTGAACGTGGTACGATTTACCACATTTTTTCATCAGTTTACGCTGATCTTTGACGAGATGGCAAGAGAAAAATATGTGGACTGGTTTGGATATTCTGCCTCAGTGAGCCCTTATATTCTGGAACAGTTTGAGCGGGAAGTAGGCTATAAATTCCGTCCGGAGTTTATCATTGACCAGGGGTATATGAATAATACCTACCGTATCCCGTCAAAGGAATTTAAAGATTTCCAGGCTTTTCAGAGAAGAGAAGTGGCAAAGCTTGCAAAGGAAATGGTAGATATTGTCCATGAGTATGGAAAAGAAGCCATGATGTTCATGGGCGATCACTGGATCGGCATGGAGCCTTTTATGGATGAGTTTGCTTCCATCGGACTGGATGCAGTAGTGGGAAGTGTTGGAAACGGAGCAACCTTACGTCTGTTCAGCGATATCAAACATGTAAAATATACAGAAGGAAGATTTCTTCCATACTTTTTCCCGGATACCTTCCATGAAGGCGGAGATCCGGTAAAAGAGGCAAAAGTAAACTGGGTAACTGCAAGAAGAGCTATCCTTCGAAGCCCGATCCAGAGAATCGGCTATGGCGGCTATCTGAAGCTGGCTCTGGAATTTCCGGATTTCGTACAGTATATCAAAGAAGTATGCCAGGAATTTCGTGTGCTCTATGACAATATCCAGGGAACCACGCCATACTGCGTAAAACGTGTGGCAGTTTTAAACTGCTGGGGAAAAATGCGCTCCTGGGGCAACCATATGGTACATCATGCTATTTATTACAAACAGAATTATTCTTATTTTGGAATCATCGAGGCATTAAGCGGTGCGCCGTTTGATGTTTCCTTTATCAGTTTCGATGATATCCGTGAAAATAAAGATCTTCTTAATGATTTTGACGTGATCATCAATGTAGGTGATGCGGACACTGCACAGTCCGGCGGCGAGAACTGGGCAAATCCGGAAATCCTTACAGCAGTGCGGAAATTTGTCTACAATGGCGGCGGTTTTATCGGCGTTGGTGAGCCGGCAGCCCACCAGTGGCAGGGAAAATTCTTTCAGCTGGATGATATCCTGGGAGTAGAGGAAGAAAGAGGATTTAATCTCAATACAGACAAATACAACTGGGAAGAACACAGAGATCATTTTATTCTGGAAGATACAGACGGAACCGTAGATTTCGGCGAGGGCAAAAAGAATATCTTTGCACTGCCGGATACGAAGATCCTGATCCAGAAAGACCAGGAAGTCCAGATGGCGGTAAAAACCTTCGGAAAGGGTCGTGGCGTTTATATCAGCGGGCTGCCTTACAGCTTTAAAAACAGTCGTATTCTATACAGATCCGTGCTCTGGTCTGCGGCAGCAGAGGATGAACTTCACCGCTGGTTCTCGTCTAATTATAATGTGGAAGTTCATGCCTATGTGAAAAACGGAAAGTATTGTGTGGTAAATAACACCTATGAACCACAGGATACAACTGTTTATACAGGGGACGGAAAGAGCTTTGAAATTCATCTCTCTGCCAATGAGATCCGCTGGTATCAGATCTGACAGATGTTTTGCAAAACTCTGTAAGAGAGCTGTTGACAGGCATTTATAATTGTTGAGTGTATAATAGTACAGATTTGAAAGAGAATATATGGGCAAAGCAGTTGAAAAGCTGTGACGCAAAGCTAAAGGGCCTTTAAAATGGCAGCCAGCTGCAGGGAATAGAAACAGGGAACGGTATAGTTGCATGTCTATAGCCTGACCCTGTTTTTTGTTGGAAGAACAGATAAAATGCATTGCGGTTTCCTGCGCGTTACAGGAATTTTCCAAAAGCTGCAAATGGTGAAATATGGAGTGAACAGTTGATAAACAAGGCACTATTTGAAGAAGAAAATTTATATATAGTGGGAGAGTCCCATCTTTGTGAGGAGACGTATGCGGCCATACGGAAAACCATCGAAAATAACCAGGCGGTAGGTGTTCTGGCCGGATATTATGACCGTGATCTTACGATTGCTTATATCAGTGAATTTTTTCTTCACAATCTTGGATATACCTATGAAGAATTTATGGAAAAATTTTCCGGATCGCTGAAAAATGTATTCTGTGGGCAGAACTGTACGTTTGCAAAGATCGAACGTTTTAAAAAGATCCATGGAGTAGGCGAAGCACAGATGCTGAATAAAGAAGGTGCACCGGTTAATGTGCGTGTATATAAGAAAGATACCATTGACAGTGAAGGAAACGCATTATGGATATTATCCACGCACATTGACGAGATGCAGGAAAATCTGGAACTGGTAAATCAGGTGCTCAGTTCCGGGTTCTGGTCTGTAGAATGTGCTCAGTCCGGAAATCCTGAATCAGTTTTCTTCAGTCATGAATTTCGAAAGATGCTTGGATATCATGATACTCTGGATTTTCCCAACAATCTGGAAACATAGGAAAGGGGAATTCATCCCCGGGACCTTGAGGAGGTTTCCAGGACTTTTCAGGAAGCTTTTCAGGATAAGACCAATGAGAAAAAATATGATGTGGAATACCGCATGCGTATGGCGGATGGAACTTATCAGTGGTTTAAGGATAAGGGAGAGGTGAGCCGTCGTGCGGACGGAACTGCTTTTCGTATGGCCGGGATTTTTATAAATATTGATGCGGAGAAGAGAGCGAGACAGTATACGCAGAGAGTAGATGCTTTTCACCGTGCATACACAACGGCAAATCTCTGTGAATACTATGTGGATCTTCAGGAAAACAGCTTTAATTCTCTGAAGGTGGAAGAAACATTATCCGGACTGTTTGAGGAGAGCAGTACCTGGGATGAGCTGATCGATCTGCCGGTACTTGTGGTAGATGATGATCAGAATTGCTGCGAGAATACGGTGGCACTTCTGGAAGAAATAGGAATCGACGGGGAGTGGGTAACATCCGGAGAAGAAGCAGGTGTGGATGAATTTATTGCAAAACCGCTGTTCCGCTCCCGCCTGACAGCTACATTTAAGAATATTCTTGAAGGAAAGCCAAGCTCTGATGCCAAACATTACCTGTCAGATATTATACAGTGTGATTACACAGGAAAAAGAGTACTGCTTGTAGAGGATAACGATCTGAACTCTGAGATCGCAAAAGAAATCATAGGGATGACCGGAGCAGAGGTCGTGACAGCAGAAAACGGAAAGACAGCAGTGGATATGATTTCTTCCGGCAACGCCTTTGCGGAAGATGTTCAGCTTGCCAGAAGTGCCGGAATGAATGAACACATTTCCAAACCACTGGATATGACAAGGCTTCGGGATGTGATGAGAAAGTGGCTGTAAAGTCTGACTGGTTAAAAGGTGAAGATTCTGTGAAATCGGCCTTTGCCATTGACAGAAGAAAAATACAATAATATAATTAAACCTATCGTAAAAGTAGGATATAAAAACTGTTACAGTAGAAATAAGATCTATTGTAACAGTTTTTTATTTTATCGCTTTACAAACTTTATGAGAAAGGATGCAAAACAGTGAAGCATACGGTTATTTATATTGATGGTATGACCTGTATTAACTGTCAGTCGAGGATCTGGAATGTACTGAAATTAAGACCGGAGATCGCGGGAATTACAGTCAGCTATGAATATTCACGGGCAGAGTTTGACTATGATCCGAAGAAAATCGGGATGAAAGAAATTGTAAAAATGATCGAGGATCTGGGATATCAGGTAATTCCCGCGGAACAGTTTCGCAGGAAACAGCTTCGTCAGGCAGCAGCGGAAATTTTTGCGATCGCCCTTTTATTTGTGATCCTGCAGCGTTTTGGAATCCTTAACCATCTTGCGCCGGATTCTCTTGCCGAGACAGGAATGGGATATGGAATGCTGTTTGTCATTGGCCTGATCACTTCTGTACACTGCATTGCCATGTGCGGCGGGATCAATCTTTCTCAGACCTTGCAGAAGCAAGAAGCGAACGCAGAGGAAATATCAAGGTCAATGTTTCGGAATACATTTTCCTATAATATGGGACGGGTTGTTTCCTATACCGTGATCGGAGGATTTCTCGGGGCCGTAGGAGGTCTGGCTGGAATTGGGGACAGTTTACAGGCTTCCACAGTGTTTCAGGGGTCTCTGAAACTCCTGGCCGGAATTATCATGGTCGTTATGGGTGTGAATATGCTGGGGATTTTTCCGGGGCTTCGGAAACTGAGAATCCACATTCCATTTCCTGGAGGGAAATCTTTATGGAAAAAAAGGACACCTTTTCTAGTTGGACTGTGTAACGGGTTCATGCCCTGTGGACCGTTGCAGTCTATGGAGATTGTTGCACTGGCTTCCGGAAGCTGGGTAGCAGGAGCTTTTTCCATGTTCTGCTTCAGTCTGGGAACGGTTCCTCTGATGCTTGGATTTGGCTCAATTTTTTCTGCACTGGGAAAGAAATTTACCAGACAGATCCTGAAAACAGGAGCGATCCTGGTGGTTGTTATGGGACTTGCCATGATGTCTCAGGGAAGTGTGCTGTCAGGTTTGGAAAGCAGGTCCGGCGAAAAGGTAGCAGCAGAAGCGGATAATGTGCAGAATGATGATCAGACAGATGTGGCAGTGGAAAAAGATGGAGTGCAGTATGTTTCCAGTACGCTGTGTTCTGGATGGTATCCGGATATTACTGTGAAGGCAGGGGAACCTGTGAAGTGGGAGATCAATGTACCGGAGGGCAGCATCAATGGATGTAATTATAGGATGATCCTTCAGGATTTTGGAATGGATCATACTTTCGAGAACGGAGAAAATGTCATCGAATTTATACCGGAAAAAGAAGGCGTCTATACGTATAGCTGCTGGATGGGCATGATCACAGGGACTATTTATGTAACAGGAAAATAAAAACAGAGGAGTAATGTTAAAGATGAAAAAAATTATGATAACAGGTATGGCGTTTCTTATAGCAATGACGGCGCTTGCAGGATGTGGAAATGTAACAGAAACAGAAACTACAGAAGAGACTTCCGCAGCAGATGGAAATCAGGAAATCAGCGTCAGTTCCGGTGGGAACCTGACCATACCGGTTGATGAACTGACAGAAAATGCAGTCTTTTATCCTGTAAATGTAGATGGCACGGAAATGGAAGTGATCGCAGTAAAGACTTCGGATGGAACTATCCGTACCGCTTTTAATACCTGTCAGATCTGTTATGATTCCGGAAATGGTTATTACAAACAGGAAGACGATAAACTGGTCTGCCAGAACTGTGGAAATTCTTTTACCATGGATCAGGTAGGAGAAACTGCAGGAGGCTGCAATCCCTGGCCGATTCTGGAAAGTGACTGGATACTTGCAGATGGTAAGATCCAGATATCTTATGATTTTCTGAAGGATTCCGCAGATATTTTTGCAAACTGGAAGGGTGCATATCAGAGTTAATGCAGCATTGACAGGAAAAAGAAAACATCATATAATAAACCCATTCCAAAAGAGGGAAAACAAAGCTGTTACAATAGAAAAATCTATTATAACAGCTTTTTTGTTACTATTGACAAACAATTTTGCTTGCAAAAAGGAGGTCTTTATGAACAAAAAAATCAAAACATTGTTTTCGTATCTGATGATCATTATCGGAGCCATACTGGCCAGCTTTTCCGTTGCCTGTATCCTGCTTCCCAATGATGCCATCGATTACGGAACTGCCGGAATTGCCATTATCATAAGCAAACTCACTGGGTATAATCTGTCGTTGTGTGTGTTGCTTGTCTTTCTGCCATTTCTGATCGCCGGGATCATTCTTATCGGTAAATATTTCTTTGCAAAAACGTTCGTAGGTTTTGTGATCTACACAATAGGTCTTTCCTACTTTGAAAAAATCCCTTTTGAACTAAATACAGAACATTTTATTGCGGTGGCTTTCGGAGGGGCGATTCTTGGTGTGGGACTTTCCCTGATCCTTCGAAATGGTGGCTGCATTGACGGCTCTGAGATTTTTGCCAATATCATTGTAAAAAAAATCTACAATCATTCGGGAAAAGACTACAGTATTTCCTACATATTAATTGCGTTCAATGCCTGTGTATATGGGGCGGTGTTTGTACTTCTTGACAGAGATTCCGCACTTTTAAGTCTTCTGGTGTACATCGTGGCAACTTCCATCATCGATCATTTCACAGATCATTTTGAGGCATTGAAACAGGTGACCATCATCACAAAAGATCCAGATTCAATTATTTGCGATATTAAAGAAGAACTGAATAAGACCTGTACTATTATCAATTCTTCCGGTGTGATCGCGGGGGAAAATAAAACACTGATCTGTTATGTGAATTACTTTGAACTGCAGAAAGTGAAAGAGATTATTTCCAGAAATAAAGGATCTTTCAGTACTGTTTCAACTATTGATGAGATCCTGCGATAAGGCTTACAATAAAAGATGGGTTTTTCTCCGGAAAAATGTTATTCTATATATGGATGAGAAAAATCAAAGGAGAAGAATTATGAGACTTTCAGAGAAATATGAATTCCGTTCTATACACAGGGAGGAAGCAGAACAGGCAGCGGAAATTGAGCAGATCTGTTTTCCTCCGGCAGAGGCAATAAGCAGAGCGGATGTTATAGACCGTGTAGAAAAAATTCCGGAGCTGTTCCTTGTGGCAGTTGACCGGAAAAACGGAAAGCTGGCAGGATATCTCACAGGATTTACGACCAGTGAGGAGGCTTTCCAGGATAAATTTTTTACCAATGCAGATCTTTGTGATCCTGATGGGAAAAATAATATGCTTCTGGGGCTTGAGGTCCTCCCGAAATACCGTGGACAGGGCCTTGCAAGAGAACTGATGATGCGTTATCTTGACCGTGAGCAGAAAAGAGGGAGAGAACGTGCGGTTCTTACCTGTGTAGATGAAAAAGTAGAGATGTACCGGAGAATGGGATTTGAATATATTGGAATCTCAGCTTCTGTACTGGGTGACGAAAAATGGAATGAAATGGAATATCGAATGAAAAAATAAAGGCACAATTCCCGGTACTGTGATAAAATAAAAGATATTTCAAAGACAGAATATAACGATCAAAAAAGGGGGAAATACTATGGCAAAAGCAGAAAAGCACACACTGAAACTGGAAATAGAAAAACCGCAGTATATTACGGTAAATGATGTGACTTATGCACAGGTGGACTCCTGGTTTGGACATTGCAGAAGAGACCTGAAACTGGATATTATCTATCCGGAGGCACAGGATGGCAGAACTTATCCATGTATTCTCTGGATCTGCGGAGGGGCCTGGCTGATGATGGATAAGTCGGCGCATAATCTTTATCTCAGCAGGCTGGCATCAGGCGGATTTGTAGTGGCAAGTGTGGAGTACCGCACTTCCAATCAGGGGCCATATCCAATGCCTTTGCAGGATGTAAAGGCAGCGATCCGTTATCTGAAAGCGCATGCGGACCGGTTCCGTATCAACAAAGAGCAGATGGGAGTTATGGGAGAATCCGCCGGAGGATATCTTACATGTATGGCTGCGCTGGATCATGATCCGGCCCTGGATGTAGGAGAATATCTGGAAGAATCCAGCGAAGTACAGGCAGCCTGCCCCTGGTATCCGCCCACAGATCTTTCCGCGTTTCCGTGCGAATCCGCAGAACAATGTGCTTCTTCCGCGGAGTCCCTCCTTCTGGGCTTTAATTCCAAACGAAACAGAGAAAAGGCGTATAACTGCAGTCCTGTATCCAAAGTAACGAAGGATGCGCCGCCATTTTTGATCATCCATGGAAACTGTGATCGGACAGTGCCCTATGTGCAGTCAAAAACATTATATAATCTCCTGGAAGCGCAGGGCTGTGATGTAACTTTGCTGACGCTGGACGGAGCAGATCATGCGGATCTTCAGTTTTTCCAGGATGAAACATGGAACTGGATCATCGATTTTTTCAACAGAAAATTAAAATAAAACAGAAAACAGGAGTAAAATCATGGTCAGACCGATAATGAGAGATATTTTTTTTCTGAGACAGAAAGCGCAGCCTGCCACAAAGGAAGATAAACAGATAGTACAGGACCTTCTGGATACACTGAAAGCCAACGAAGCAGGATGCGTGGGGATGGCTGCCAATATGATTGGAGTAAATAAAAGAATCATTGCTGTAAATATGGGATTTATCAATGTGGCAATGCTGAATCCGGTGATAGTGAAAAAGTCCGGAGCATACGAGACAGAGGAGGGATGTCTTTCTCTTGACGGTGTGCGAAAGACTACCCGATATGAAAACATAGAAGTGGAATTTCAGGATATTTCATTCCATAAACAACGCCAGAAATATTCTGGCTGGACAGCGCAGATCATTCAGCATGAGATTGATCACTGTGACGGAATTATCATATAAATATGATATATAACAGAGTTAAGAACAAAAAGTACAGAAAAAAGCAGGGGATTTTTGCAATATGGTTCTGACGGTATTAAGATAAGAAGGGAAGCGGAAACTATGTATCAGAAATTAATGACATGTCTGGAAAGTGTAAGAGAGAAAACAGATTTTAAACCGGAAATCGCATTGGTTCTGGGATCTGGACTTGGCGACTTTGCAGAGAGGATCCAGATCGAACAGATCATTAAATATACAGATATCGAAGGATTTCCGGTATCGACAGTAAAAGGGCACAAAGGACGTTTTGTATTTGGTTATGTAGAGAAAACACCGGTTGTGATCATGCAGGGCCGGGTTCATTATTATGAAGGATATCCAATGTCTGACGTAGTTCTTCCGACACGTCTGATGGGGCTTCTTGGGGCAAAAAAACTTCTTCTCACCAATGCGGCCGGAGGCGCCAATCCATCCTTCCATCCCGGCGATCTTATGATGATCACGGATCACATTACAACGGCAGTTCCAAGTCCTCTGATCGGCCCTAATATTGATGAACTTGGAACCAGATTTCCGGATATGAGCGAAGTATACAGCCGATCCCTTCAGGATGTGATTCGAAAATGCGCTGCAGAATGTGGAATTGAACTGAAGGAAGGGGTTTATGTGCAGTTTACAGGACCTAACTATGAGACCCCGGCAGAGATAAGACTTGCTCAGCGCTGGGGCGGTGATGCTGTCGGAATGAGTACCGCATGTGAAGCTATGGCAGCCCGTCATATGGGAATGGAAGTCTGCGGAATTTCCTGTATCACAAATATGGCAGCAGGGATTTCAAAAGAAGCGCTGAACCATGAAGAAGTGCAGGAGACAGCAGACCGTATAGCGGAGTCTTTCCAGAAACTGGTTGAAAAAGTAGTGGTAAATATGTAATCCTGGAAAGAAGGAAATTTTAAGAAAAGAGAAACACAAATGATAACATTGAATGATTACCTGTATTCCGGAGATACCCTTCTTCGGATACTGAAAAAATATATCCGGGATCTGCGGACAGAAGCAAAAGAAAAACGCAACGAGATCGATCTGGTACACTGTAATTTCCTGATCCAGATCCAGGAACTTCTGGAACATAACGATTTCCTTACTGCCCAGTCCCAGAAGATCCGGGAATTTTATAAATATATGGCAGGGGAATACCCGTTTCTGGCATTTACCTTCAAGGGAAGGATCAAATCTCTGATCCGTGCGGAAGAGAAATTTAATGGATATGTAGTAGAATTTATCTATGATTACTATAAAGAGCATGGGAAATATCCTTCCGTATCCCAGATCAAAGAGCGCTTAAGCTGCTTCCGGGATTTTATTGCCTACAGGATCGTTATCGCCATGCCGAGATGCCATCTTAAAAACGGCGAGAATGTCAGAGAAGAAGAACTTCGGTATCTTTATGAGATCGCCAATGTACTTCCGGGATTTCTGGAAGAAAGAGGATTTACCGCAGAGCCGGCCAGAGGCGTGCAGGAAAGTACCTCTCCACTGTTAAGCGAGGAAGCAAAACCTTATTACCGGGATTATATCTGCAACAACAGCGAGGAAGATTATCAGTCTCTGCATATTACTTTTTATGATAACAGCTCCAGAAGTTATATGGAAGTACAGCTGCGTACAAAGGACATGGATGATGTGGCAGAGATTGGATCCGCGAACCATTTAAGTTATGAGAAAAAACAGGAAAGTGAGCGCAGAAGAAGAGATACCATTCCGGAGGGAGAATGCATCTATTTTGATGAAGCTTACGAACGTGGAATGCGGCTTCTCGGACTGGATCTGGCAAAACTGGATGTCAATATGTTTGGTGCGGTAAACAACAGCCTGATCAATGACGGCTGTGGACTGTTTCGCGGAAGAATGATCCTTCCCTATGAGCATCTTTCTCGTTTTCAGAATGATATCATTGACTGAGGGAGGCCTGACATGAAAGATCTGACAAAGGGGAAACCTTCCACGCTGATCCTGTCCTTTGCACTTCCTGTATTTCTGGGAAATCTTCTGCAGCTGACGTACAGCCTGGCAGATACCAGGATCGTGGGAAGTTTTCTGAAAGAAGATGCGCTGGCAGCTGTAGGGGCTACCAGTCCTTTGAGCGGCCTGATCATCGGATTTCTGATGGGCCTTGCAAATGGGTTTGCCATAGTAACTGCACAGAAATTTGGCGCCGGAAATCGAGAGGAAGTGAGAAAATCGTTTGCATTGTCTCTTTTGATGGGCAGTGTGATCTCTCTGGCCCTGACCGTTCTGGGACTTTTGTTTCTTCATCCGATCCTGGGATTTTTAAATGTGCCGGATCGTCTGGTGGGAACTGCCAGAGCATATATTTTTATTATTATCGCAGGCATGCTGACAACATTTCTTTATGATACCTGTGCGGCATCGCTGCGTGCGTTGGGAGATACGGTGACACCGCTTGTGATCTTGGCGGTGTCTGTGACTTTAAATATCGCAGGAGATCTGTTCTTTATCCTGGTGATAAAAGCAGGCGTACAGGGAGCAGCCATTGCCACAGTACTCTCACAGACTTTGGCGTTTCTTGTATGCTGGTTTTATATGATCCGCAGATATGAGATCCTCCGGCTGAAAAAAGAGGATTTTACAGGATTGGACAGAAATATGATGAAAAATATGCTGAGTTCCGGCTTGTCCATGGGATTTGTAAGTTCTCTTGTAAATCTTGGTACTCTGGCGCTGCAGACTTCCATCAACCGTCTGGGAAGAGATATCATCGTGGCCCATACAGCGGCCCGCAAGATCACGGAGATGTTTATGATCATGTTTGGTGTGTTTGGGCAGACGATGGCGATCTTCTGCGGGCAGAATGCCGGGGCAGGGCGGATGGACCGCGTGCGCCATGGAATCGGCCTGGCAGTTCTGTATACCTGTATCTGGTCTGTGATGACAGTGATCTTCAGTTTTACTATTGGAAAACAGCTGATATATCTGGTTACAGGAAGCCGGAACGAGACTGTGATCCTCAATGCAACGAATTATCTTAAATTTGATACGGTTTTTTATTTCGTAACGGCTGTGATCAGTGTCCTTCGAAATGCCATGCAGGGATTGGGAGAAACGGTGATCCCTCTTGTTTCCAGTGCATTGGAGATGATCGGAAAAGTAGTGATCGCGGTGACGCTGGTACCGCTTTTGGGATATACCGGTGTGATCGTGGCAGAACCTATTGTGTGGATCATTATGGTGATCCCGCTGATCGTGAAGATCTTTAAGATGCCGGAATTAAAGAAAACAGCCTGAGAGATCAGAAGATCAGATCAAAAAGAGCCACGTAAAAAATATAGTATATAAAAGTATAGTATAAAAAAGCACATTGCATGGAGTAAAGCGTCACCCAAACGTCTGACTTTGGGGTGTGGTTTAACCATGGCAATGTGCTTTTTTACTGGATAAACTGCGAAGCATTTATTCGAGTTGGAGCTGCGCAGTGAATGCGGATTGAGAGTATCCGCCTGACCTTTACATATTTGGTGCGGTTTCTTTTGAATCCTCTTTCTCAGGAAAGATATGTCTGAAAATAAAACGTACGATCGGGCCTGCATAGATCAGCTGCCAGAAAAATGCAACAGGAAAGTTCATAAAAGTTGTCTGAAGCCAGACTGCGATAAACTGATTTCCTGCATGTTTAAAGAAAAGAGTTGCAAAAAAGCTCATCAGCGGACACATAAAGGCAACAGAGGCAACAGAAATTGCAAGAATCATACTGAATGGATGACAGTTACGAAAATTTACCATGCGGTTCGCGCAGGCAAAGGCAAGTTTGGATACAAGGAAGAAATCAAGGACAAAGGCGATCGGTCCCATAAAAGTCAGCTCGCGAAAAGCGGAGAGGAATACGCTGTTTGTCATTGCTCCGGTATTCAGTACAATGTTGTAACAGATCATGGCGTAAACCATGAAAAATACCATGATGATAGTAAAGATGACTTCCTGAAATTTGTTTTTTGGCATAAAAAATCCTCCTTTAAAATGATTAAGTGATAATGTAAAACCGTAAAGCATGTGTTGTTCGTTAATCATTCAGGAGAATGTGCGTTTCCAATATATGACAGGATTTTGCCATAAACCATATTCAGTTTTTATTTCGGCGATTATATTATCATAATCTGCAAAGCCTTGTCAATACGTAAAATTCTCGCATTTCTGTTAAATATTCTGAAAATATTGACAAAATAGTCGGGCGGACATTCGTAACTCAGCAGGGGACTTTCTTGATTCGATTAAATAAGTAATTGAGAAAAAAATGACAGTAACCCCTCTTGACCACAAAAGTTAGGTATAGTAAACTTATAAATGGTTAGCAGGTTCTAACTATTGCGTAAATAATTGTGACGGGCCGTATCCCCTGACAAAACGCGGCCCGGGCAAAGTTTACGGACAGGGCGAAAGGCCAGACAGGAGGATAAATATCAAATGGAATATTTAGAGATCGAGAAAGTCATTGGAAGAGAGATCATTGATTCAAGAGGAAATCCGACCGTAGAGGCAGAGGTTTATCTGGCAGATGGAACGATAGGAAGAGGAGCAGCACCAAGTGGTGCATCCACAGGAGAGTTCGAAGCACTTGAGCTGAGAGATCAGGATAAGGCCCGTTTCGGAGGAAAGGGTGTTTCCAAAGCCGTTGAAAATATCAATACTGTAATTAACGATGCACTGACAGGAATGGATGCATCTGACATTTATGCAGTGGATGCTGCCATGATCAGGGCAGATGGAACAAAAGATAAATCCAAACTTGGTGCAAATGCCATTCTTGCGGTGTCTATTGCATGCGCACGTGCAGCGGCGATTTCCCTTGACATTCCGCTTTACAGATTCCTTGGCGGTGTGAATGGAAACAGACTTCCGGTTCCGATGATGAATATTTTAAATGGTGGGGCACATGCCGCAAATACCGTAGATGTTCAGGAATTTATGATCATGCCTGCAGGAGCGCCGAGCTTCAAAGAGGGACTTCGCTGGTGCACAGAGGTATTTCATGCACTTGCGGCACTTCTGAAAGAAAAAGGCCTTGCAACGAGTGTTGGTGATGAAGGTGGTTTCGCACCGGATCTTGGAAGCGATGAAGAAGCCATCGAGTACATTCTCGAGGCAGTAAAGAAAGCGGGCTATGAGCCTGGAAAAGATTTTGTACTTGCTATGGATGCTGCATCCAGTGAGTGGAAAGGAAGCCAGAAGGGTGAGTATGTCCTTCCGAAATGTGGAAAGAAATTTACATCTTCAGAGCTTGTTGAGCACTGGAAGAACCTGATCGAGAAATACCCGATCTACTCCATCGAGGACGGCCTTGACGAGGAAGACTGGGAAGGATGGCAGATCATGACAAAAGAGCTGGGTGGAAAAGTACAGCTCGTAGGTGATGACCTGTTTGTTACAAATACCGAGCGCCTTGAAAAAGGTATCAGCCTTGGATGCGGAAATTCCATCCTGATCAAACTGAATCAGATCGGCTCTGTATCCGAGACTCTGGAAGCAATCAAAATGGCACATAAAGCAGGCTATACTGCAATCTCATCTCATCGTTCCGGTGAGACAGAAGATACAACTATTGCAGATCTTGCGGTAGCATTAAATACCTGCCAGATCAAGACCGGAGCGCCGTCCAGAAGTGAGCGTGTTGCAAAATACAATCAGCTTCTCCGAATTGAAGAAGAGCTTGGGGATGCAGCGGTATACCCGGGATTTAAGGCATTCAATATTAAGAGATAACAGACCTTTCATATAAAATCAGCCAGGAGTACACCGGGGCCGGAACAGAATTTCTTCTGTATCGGCCCCGGTTTTTGAGCTTTTTTTAAAAAGATGTGTTCAGACGCATTTTTTTGGAAAAAAATAAGGTTGCCAGAATTGTAAAAATGGTATATTATGTTTAACAGCCATGTGAACAAAGAAAAAAATTGAATATTGGAGATGCTATGAAAGAATACGTAAATACTTTTATGCATTACAGGTTTCTTCTGAGAGAACTTGTAAAAAAAGGAATCAAACTGAAGTACAGACGTTCTTATCTTGGTATTATATGGTCCCTGTTGGAACCTCTTCTTACCATGATGGTACTGACGATCGTATTCGGTACTCTGTTTGGAAACAAAGACAAGACATTCCCTGTATATATCCTGACAGGCCGTCTGCTGTACAGCTACTATTCAAGTTCGACGACACGCGCACTGAAATCAGTCCGGGCGAATGCGGCGATGATCAAGAAAGTTTATGTGCCGAAGTATATTTATCCGCTGTCAAGCGTACTTTATAATTATGTAATTTTTCTGATCTCACTGATCGTGCTGGCTATCGTTGCAGTCGTACAGGGAATCCAGCCTACAATTTATATGCTGCAGATCCCAATCGCACTGATCCTGGTTCTTCTGCTTTCTTATGGATGTGGAATGATTCTTGCGACGATCGGAGTATTTTTCAGGGATATGGAATATCTTTGGTCAGTAGCACTGATGATCATTATGTATACCTGTGCGATCTTTTACTATCCTTCCAGACTTTTAAAGAGTGGATTTGCATGGATACTGAAATTTAATCCGCTGTATTGTATTATCAGTATTTTCCGTTCAGCCATGTTTGGCGAGATGATGAATATGCACTATTTTGCTTATGCGCTTATATTCAGTCTGGTTGCAATCGTAGTTGGAATGATCTGTTTCAAAAAGAAGCAGGATGACTTTATACTTTATATATAATTGCGGATTTACAGGAGAGAAAAATGGGAAAACCGGCAGTTGTAGTAGACAATGTAAGTATGAAATTTAATCTCAGTAAAGAAAAGGTCGATAACCTGAAAGACTATCTGATTAAATTCATAAAAAAAGAAATTAAATATAATGAATTCTGGGCTCTTCAGAATGTGAATTTTGAGGTGCAGAAGGGAGACCGTGTTGGTATCCTGGGACTGAACGGAGCTGGAAAAAGTACTCTGCTTAAAGTGATCGCAGGTGTATTCAAACCTACGGAAGGTAAAGTTATCAAAAACGGAAGACTGGTTCCTCTTCTTGAACTTGGAGCCGGCTTTGATCCACAGTATACCGGACGTGAGAATATTTATCTTTACGGAGCAATGCTTGGATATTCCAAGAGTTTCATTGAAGAGAAATTTGATGAGATTGTTGAATTTTCAGAGTTGAAGGAATTCATTGATGTACCGATCAAGAACTATTCTTCCGGTATGAAAGCAAGACTTGGATTTTCCATCGCAACACTGGTGTCACCGGATATCCTGATCCTGGATGAGGTACTTTCCGTAGGAGATGCCAAATTCCGGAAAAAGAGTGAGAAAAAAGTTCTCAGTATGTTCGACAAAGGCGTCACCGTTTTGTTTGTCTCACATTCTCTGCAGCAGGTACAGCGCCTCTGCAACAAAGCGATGATCCTTGAAAAAGGAAAACTGATCGCATATGGTGACATTGATGAGATTTCCGAGCAGTATGAGAAAATGATCGATTAACAGAAACAGGAAAACTTCAGGCAGATGCCCGAAAAATGGCGATAGCCAGACAATTTGCGGAAATAATGCAAATGTCTGGCTTATTGTGTTATTATACTATGGAAGAACAGGGAGATAAAAAATGACATTACAGCAGATTCTTGAAGAAGTAAAGAATGGCCAGCTCTCTGTGGAGCATGCAGAGAACCTTCTGAAAAAAGAAGGATATGAGGAAATGGATTATGCGAAGCTGGATACTACCCGAAAAGAACGGACCGGTTTTGCGGAAGTGGTTTACTGTGCAAGAAAAGCAGATGAACATCTTTTGAATATTTACCAGAAACTTTATGAGGAAGACGGAGAAGTGTTTGGAACAAGGGCGTCCAGGCATCAGTATGAACTGGTAAAGAGCATCCTTCCTCAGGTGGTTTATGATCCGGTTTCCGGAATTTTGAAGATTGAAAAAGAAAAAGAACATATTGGAAAAATTGCAGTGTGTACAGCCGGAACTGCAGATATTTCCGTTGCGGAGGAAGCAGCCCAGACAGCAGAGTATTTCGGTACCCACGTGGAACGGATCTATGATGTGGGGGTCAGTGGTATGCACAGGCTTTTTTCCAGATTGGATACCATCCAGGAGGCCAACTGTGTGGTTGCGGTAGCCGGAATGGAGGGAGCGCTGGCAAGCGTGATGGGGGGGCTTGTGAAACGCCCGGTGATCGCAGTACCTACTTCTGTAGGATATGGAGCCAGCTTCCATGGGCTGTCAGCACTTCTGACCATGATCAATTCCTGTGCCAACGGAATTGCGGTAGTAAACATTGACAACGGATTTGGAGCCGGATATCTGGCAACCCAGATCAATCGGCTTGCGGAGGGAAAATAGATGAAAAACAAATTATATCTGGAGTGTACCTCCGGGATCAGTGGAGATATGACCGTTGCGGCACTTCTTGATCTGGGTGCAGACAGAGAAAAGCTGGAGCGAGCGCTTAAAAGCCTTCCGGTAAAAGGCTTCGATATAAAGATCAGCCGAGTGGTAAAATCCGGGATCGACGCCTGTGATTTTGATGTGCTTCTTGATCAGGAACATGAGAATCACGATCATGATATGGAATATCTGCACGGACATCATGGGAATTCTCACGGCCATGAAGGACATCATCATGAACATGGTCATGACACCCTGGATGTGTATGAGCATACCCATTTTCATGAACATCGTGTGCAGGAAGCTCATGTAAACAGTCATACACATACAGAAACGATGCATTCCAACCACGGTCATCACCACCACGAACACCGCGGCCTTAATGAAATCATGGAGATCATCGACCATGCAGATATGACAGACCGTGCGAGATCCTATGCGAAAAAAATCTTCACCATCCTGGCCCATGCAGAGGCGAAAGCCCATAATGTACCGGAAGATCAGGTGCATTTCCATGAAGTGGGGGCAGTGGATTCCATTGTGGATATTCTTTCAGTTGCAATCTGCATGGATGATCTGGATGTGGAGGAAGTGATCGTTCCAAGACTCTGTGAGGGAAGCGGAACCATTCGCTGCCAGCATGGAATCCTTCCGGTTCCGGTGCCTGCAGTCAGCAACATTGTAAGTGCCCATCATCTGAAACTGCATATCACGCCGGTACAGGGCGAGCTGGTAACGCCTACCGGAGCAGCCATTGTGGCAGCATTCCTTACATCAGAAAAACTGCCGGAAGATTTTACCGTGGAAAAGATCGGCATCGGAGCCGGCAAGCGCCAGTACGAATGTCCGGGAATCCTCCGTGCCATGCTGATCCGGAAATCCGGGGATGATTCAGGAACGGATGTCTCCACGGAAACAGACACCATCGTGAAGCTGGAATCTAACATTGATGACTGTACAGGAGAAACCTTTGGTTATGTTATGGAATGCCTGTATGGGGCAGGAGCCAGAGAAGCCAATTACATGCCGGTATTTATGAAAAAAAACCGCCCGGCATGGCTGCTTACCGTTCTCTGTAAAAAAGAGCAGATTCCGGCAATGGAGCAGATTATTTTCAGAGAAACGACGACCATCGGGATCCGCCGTCAGGAGATGGAGAGAACCATTCTGAAACGGGAAAAAAGAACGGTTACAACCCCTCTGGGGGAGGTAGAAGTAAAAGTCTGCACTTTTGATGGAAAGGAATATTTTTACCCGGAATACGAAAGTGTAAAAAAGCTCTGTAAAAAAACGGGGATGTCCTATAAGGAAGCATATCATATGGCTGTCCGGGGATGAGGTTAAAATATCTGTTCATGGATAATACGGCTTACATATTGACACATTTTCGAAAAAAATATATAAATGTATATAGAATGATCATTGTCGGAAAGAGAACGGCAGTGATACAGTAAGGCAGAAGCAGGAGAAGGATTTATGGCGGTAACGATACAGCAGATTGCAGAACGGGCAGGGGTTTCCAGAGGAACCGTAGATCGGGCATTAAACCACAGAGGACGGATCAATCCGGAGGTGGCAGAGAAGATCTGTCGTCTGGCGGACGAGATGGGATATGTACAGAAAGAACGGAAACGTTCCAGAACAGCTAAAGACGAAAGACTGAAGATCGGAGTGGTGACACAGCTTGCCAGATCCTCTTTTATGCAGGAAGTAAACCGTGGTATTGAGAAAGCTTCCCAGGAACTGAAAGAAAAAGGAATCCAGCTGATCCTGAAAGAAGGCCTTTCCGTTGATGAGGACGAACAGCTTCAGGCCATTGAAGAACTGGAACAGGAAGGAATCCGTGGCCTTGCGGTGATGCCGGTGGACAGTGAGGCTGTCCGGGAGAAACTGAATGCTCTCATTGAAGAGAAGAATATTCCTGTGGTAACCTTTAACTCGGATATTGTAGGAACAAGAAGAGCCTGCTTTGTGGGAATGGATAACCGTAAGAGCGGACGTACCGCAGCGGGTCTCTTAGGAATGATGACAAGAGGAAGCGGAAAGATCCTGATCATTACCGGATATTTCAGCAACCATGTTGACAATCAGCGTGTGGATGGGTTTGTGGAAGAAGCCAAGAAAGCGTTTCCGCATCTGGAGATCGCCGGGGTTCACGGAAGTTTTGACGAGGCGTCGGAAGTGGAGCATATTATCGAGAATGCCATGATGAGCACGTCCGGGATCAGCGGGATCCTGGTGGTATCCGGCGGCCAGGCTGGAGTGGGAAAAGCGTTTGATAAGCTCAGGTTGGACCGCCGTCCGTATGTTGTGATCTATGATCAGACACCGAAGAATGAAAAAGCACTGAAAAATGATTCCGTGGATTTCCTCATCGATCAAAACGGATATGTCCAGGGCTATGAACCGCCCAGGATCCTGGCAGATATCCTGACCAAGGGACAGGAACCGGAACGGGAATTCCTTTTTACAGATATCAAGATCAAAACCAAATATAATCTGTGATCGGGCCATCTGGCGAAAGATCACACGGAAAAATAAGAAAAGTCTGCAGAAACCTGCAGGCTTTTTTTGCATGGAAAGGACCTGCCCTGTTGTGTGCTATGGGGAATGCCATTGGAAATATTTGCAGTAAATATAAGCGAAAATTCTGACAATGAGCCTATGAGGAACTGATAATATGGGGAATGTGTACTTTGAAAGCGTGCTATATGCGTGCTAAAATCTAAAGCACGTAAAAGCACGTAACAACAATATCCACTTTCAACAAAATAAAACCACAGAAATTGTACAGAATAACAGAAAACAAAGAAAATGGAAAGAAGTACTTGCTCAATTTGAAAAAGAGTGCTATATTAACACCATAAGGAACACGCAAGAAAGCACGCTGAAAAGGAATAAAAGCACGCAAAACAAAAAAGCACACAAAAAAGAAGTAAAAAATAAACCATCAAACAAACGGAGGTAAGATCATGAAGTATATCGAATTTGATGAATCCAGACCAATGGACCTGGTACTCCTTGGAAGAGTTGCCATTGATTTCAACCCTGCTTACAACGATCAGGTGAAAGAAGAGTTCAAACCCCTGAAGAAAGTACATATGTTTGAGAAATTTGTAGGAGGATCTCCTGCAAACATCGCTGTAGGTGTTACCAAACATGGCTTGAAAGCAGGATTCATCGGAAAGGTTTCTGACGATCAGTTCGGTGAGTATGTAGTGGATTATTTCAATGAGAGAGGAATCGATACCTCACAGATCACAAAGTGCACAAACGGAGAGAAACTGGGACTTACCTTTACCGAGATGCTTTCTCCGAAGGAAAGCAGCATCCTCATGTATCGTAACCGCATCGCAGACCTGCAGCTTCATGTAGATGATATCCATGAGGACTACATCAAAAACGCAAAAGCGATCCTCATTTCAGGAACAGCTCTTGCAGAGAGTCCGTCCAGGGAAGCAGCCATCAAAGCAGTTATGCTTGCAAAGAAAGTAAATACAAAGATCATCTTTGATATCGATTACAGAGAATACAACTGGAAGAACGCAGATGAGATTTCCATCTACTATTCCATCGTAGCCAAGGAAGCCGACATCATTATGGGCTCCAGAGAAGAGTTCGACCTTACAGAGAAGCTGATCAAAGAAGGCATGACCGATGAGGAGAGTGCAGCTTACTGGCAGTCAAAGAATGCAAAGATCGTTGTGATCAAACATGGTATGAAAGGTTCCACAGCATACACCATCGACGGACAGAAATTCAGCATCAAGCCATTCCCGGTTGAGGCAAGAAAAGGCTTCGGCGGCGGTGACGGATACGGCTCCGGATTCCTGTATGGACTGTATCAGGGATGGGAGATCATCGACTGTCTGGAGTTCGGTTCCGCAGAGGCATCCATGATGGTTAAGAGCAACAACTGCTCCGACTCCCTTCCGGGACCAGATGAAGTTCACGCATTCATTAAAGAAGAAAAAGAAAAATTCGGCGAAATGATCGCAAGAGTATAAAGAAAAGGAGTGGAAAAAATGGCAAAGACAGTAAGAATGACAACTGCACAAGCAATTGTAAAATTCCTGGATAATCAGTACGTTTCCATGGACGGAGTGGAGACAAAATTTGTAGAAGGCTTTTTCACGATCTTCGGACACGGTATTGCCGTAGGACTTGGTGAGGCACTGGATACCAACCCGGGCCAGTTAAAGGTTCTTCAGGGAAGAAACGAGCAGGGCATGTGCCACGTTGCAACCGCTTTTGCAAAACAGAGCAACCGTAAGAAAATCATCGCATGCGCTTCTTCCATCGGACCTGGAGCCGCAAACATGGTAACCGCATGTGCGACAGCTACAGTAAACAACATTCCGCTTCTTGTATTCCCGGCAGATACTTTTGCATCCCGCCAGCCTGACCCGGTTCTTCAGCAGCTGGAGCAGAGCAGCAGTCTTGCCATCAGTACAAACGATGCATTCAAACCAGTCTGCAAATACTGGGATAGGATCACAAGACCGGAGATGGTTATGACAGCTCTTATCAACGCAATGAGAGTTCTTACAGATCCGGCTGAGACAGGTGCATGCTGTATCGCACTCTGCCAGGATGTTGAGGGCGAGTCCTTTGACTTCCCGGAGTACTTCTTCAAGAAAAGAGTACACAGAATCACAAGACCGGTTGCAGTAGACGAAGAGCTTGAGGATGTGGCAGAAATCATCGCAGGAGCCAAGAAACCACTGGTTATTGTTGGTGGTGGTGTCCGTTATTCAGAAGCAGGAGAAACCGTTGAGAAATTCTGTGAGGAGTTCAAGATCCCCTTTGGTGAGACACAGGCCGGAAAGAGCGCCTGCCAGTCCAGCAATCCATACTGCCTTGGCGGTATCGGTGTAACAGGAACCTATGCTTCCAACATCATCGGTAAAGACGCCGACGTGGTAATCTCCATCGGTTCCAGAATGTCTGACTTTACAACAAGTTCCAAGCATCTGTTCCAGAACGAGGATGTTCAGTTCGTAAGCATCAACAACTGCAGATTCCACGCATACAAGATGGATGCGGTAAAAGCAGTGGGCGATGCAAAAGTTACCGTAGAAGCACTTGCAGAGAAACTTCGTGCAAGAGAATATAAATCCACATACACAGATGAGATCGAGAAAGCAAAAGCTGCATGGGATAAAGAGATGGAGCGTCTGGGAAGCATCGAGTACACAGGAGATGACTTTGAGCCGTTGATCAAGGCAAGAGATCCACGTACCATTCCGGAGTATGTAAAACTTACAAACGGAAAGATCACACAGACAGCAGCACTTGCAGCAATCAACAGAACCATCGACAAAGATGCAACCATCATCACAGCAGGCGGTTCTCTTCCAAGCTGTATGCAGCGTATGTGGAGAACAGACAAACGTGGCGGATATCATGCAGAGTACGGATATTCCTGCATGGGATACGAAGTTGCCGCTACCCTTGGCGTAAAATTCGCAGAGCCGGACAACGAAGTATACTGCGTAGTTGGTGACTCCAGCTTCCAGATGCTCCACAGTGAGATCATGACCATCATGCAGGAGAGACAGAAAGTTAACATCATGGTATTTGATAACTGTGGATTCGGCTGCATCAATAACCTTGAGATGAACCACGGAATCGGAAGCCTTGCAACAGAGTTCCGTTACACTGACGGTAAGAAACCGACCGGAGACCTGATCCCTGTAGATTATGCAAAAGTCGGCGAAGGCTATGGCCTGAAGACTTATACCTGCCGCACCATCCAGGAGCTTGTTGACGCTCTGGAAGATGCCAAGAAACAGGATGTTGCATGCCTCTTTGATCTGAAAGTTATCCCGAAGACCATGACAGACGGATATGAGTCCTGGTGGGATGTAGGAATTGCAACAACATCTGAGAAAGAAAGCGTAAGAAAGGCCTGCGAGGGAGTTATGAAAGGCCGTGAAGAGGCAAGACTGTACTAATCTGGGAGGTAAGAAAATGAGTAAAGTATTTGGTTATCCGGAATATGACGAAAAAGGCGAAAAGATTCTTACAACATACGATAATGAGTACAAGGCCATGATGATGGACATCCGTGTTTACCGTATGAAAGCAGGAGAGACAAGAACATTTTTAAGAGAGGGTGAGGAGACAGCAGTTCTCCTTCTCTCCGGAAACATTACTTATAAATGGAACGGAAACGAGGCGACAGCAACAAGAAAAGATGTGTTCACAGAAGGACCATGGTGTGTTCACGGATGCACAGGAACAGAGATCACAGTTGTGGCAAATGCAGAGTCACAGATCCTTGTTCAGTGCACAAAGAATGAAAAAGATTTCGGTGCAAAACTTTATAAACCGGAAGATGCTCCGTGGGGATATTCCTGTGTGGGCAAATTCGGAAATGTTGCAAAGAGAAGGGTAAACACCATCTTCGATCATGACATTTCACCGGAGTCCAACATGGTACTTGGTGAGGTTCTCAACGACAGAGGAAACTGGTCCGGATATCTGCCACACAGACATCCACAGCCGGAGACATACTTCTTCAAATTCGATCATCCGGAAGGATTCGGAGCAAGCTTTGTAGGAGATCAGGTATTCAAGAGCACAGATGAGAGCTTTTCCGCAATTCCCGGAGGAGAGCTTCATCCGCAGGCAGTTGCACCTGGATATCAGATGTACACATGCTGGATGATCCGTCACATCGATGGAAATCCGTGGCTGCAGACAGACCGTTGCGAGGATGAGAGATATACCTGGCTTCATGATGCTGAATTCTAGGAATCTGGTAAAACGAATACTGACACGTAAATAACCGGCAGCAGAACGAGGAGAAACCGTTGCTGTCCCAAAAAACGGACAGCAGCGAATCTGCTGCTATTATGAAAGAAATTGTACTGACTGAAGGGAGATTTTGACAATGGCAAGAGAATTTATTGTACCTGGAGAAATTATTTCCGGTTCCGGAGCACTGGATATGGCGGAAAACGCACTGAAACTCCTTGGTAAAAAAGCTCTGATCGTAACCGATAAAGTAATGATCGACCTGGGAAACTGTGCAAAAGTTGAGAAGGCGCTGACAAATCAGGGCATTGCATACAGCATTTATTCTGACATCTGTGGTGAGCCGACAGATACCATGATTGAAAAAGGCTTACAGATCTATAAAGATGAGAACTGTGACTTCCTGGTAGCTTTGGGAGGCGGAAGCCCCATTGACTCCATGAAAGCTATCGGATCACTGGTAGTAAATGGCGGAAGCATTTCCGATTACATGGGAAAAGTGATCGATGTAAAGATGCCGCCAATGGCAGCAATCCCTACTACAGCAGGAACGGGATCTGAGGCAACACAGTTCACGATCATCACAGATACTAAAAAAGACATCAAGATGCTTCTTAAAGGCAAAGTTCTCATGCCGGATCTTGCCATTATCGACCCGCAGTTTACTATGACTGCACCTCCAAAGATCACAGCAGCAACAGGCCTTGATGCACTTTGTCACTGTGTGGAAGCTTATACATCCAGAAAAGCACAGACACTTTCTGATACTTTTGCAGTATCTGCAGTAAAGAGGATCTTTAAATATCTTCCAGTTGCATACAAAGACGGAAAGAACGAAGAAGCCCGTGTACAGATGTCTGTAGCTGCTCTTGAGGCAGGAATCGCATTCAACAATGCATCTGTTACCATTATCCACGGAATGAGCCGTCCGATCGGAGCACTGTTCCATGTAGCACACGGACTTTCCAATGCCATGCTTCTGAAAGAGTGCCTTACCTTTGCGCTTCCTGGAGCATATGACAGATTTGGTGCCCTTGGCCGCGATATCGGTGTTGCAGATGCCTCCGATTCCGATCAGGAAGCAGCTGAGAAATTCCTGAAAGCAGTAGAGGCACTTGTAAATGAACTGGATACTCCGACTCTGGAGCAGTTCGGAATCAACAAAGAAGAATTCTTCAATGTAATTGATAAAATGGCACATGACGCTATGGACAGCGGAAGCCCGCAGAATACCATGCGTGACGTAACCGAAGAAGAAGTGAAAGAAATCTACAGAAAACTCTGGTAAAATGCACATGTAAATCTGAAATGCCAGATAAGAAAAGACTCCGGACCGGAGAAAAAGGCTCCGGAGTCTTTTTTTCCGTAGTAAAAACAGCGGCAGCTGCAAAAGAAAGGGAGGCATATCCTTCGTGAGAAAAAAATATATCTGTATTCTGGCGGCAGTTTTAAGTTTTTGTAGCCTTTCCGGATGCGGGCCCTCAGCAAAGAAAACAGAAGAGGAAAAGGTAACCATCGGTGTTGTCACAAAATCCAAAAGCAGTGAATACTGGCTGTCCGTCTGTGACGGAATGGAAGATGCGGCGGAAAAATATCATGCGGATGTGGTGATCCTGTCTCCGGATTCTGAGACAGAGGAAAAAGTCCAGAAAAATATGATCAGGGATCTTCTGAAAACCGATATCCAGGCGCTGGCCGTTTCTCCCATTGATTCCTATGAATGCGAGGACTATGTAAATTCCGCCAGGGAAAAAGGGATTTCCGTGTACGCCTGCGATACACCCATAGAAGAAGCGGATGTTCCTTATATCGGAATTGACAATGAAAAACTGGGGTATGAGCTTGGAGAAAAACTGGCAGAAGATCTGGATCATAAAGGTAAGATCGGAGTCATTGCCGGAGATTTTAAGCAGGCAGGACACCGGATGCGTGTGACCGGATTTGAAAAATATATGGAAAAAGAGCCCGGGATCACCATTGAAATGGTGCGAAACGGTTACAGCAATATGCGGGTTTCCCAGAAAGATGTAAATGAGATCCTGGGGAAGTATCCGGATCTCGACGGGATCATGACCACCAGCGCTGTGACTGCTCTGGGCCTTTCAGAGGCAACGGAAGGAAGGGGGATCTCCATTGTTTCCGTAGATGCCCAGGAAGACGCCCTGAAAGCAGTTAAGGACGGTCGTATCGTGGCGCTGGGAGCCCAGTGCGGTTATCAGATCGGTTACGAAACCATCCGGTATATTGTGAAAGATCTGGAAGGAGAAGGAACCGGAGAGGATGAGATCCTGGATTCCCAGGTACTTACCACGGAGAATATTGATGCGTACATAAAAGAAGACAAATATGGTTCTTCTTAAAGTGCAAAGGCAGGAAGCAGAGCATCTTCATCCAAAAATAAAACACAAAACATAAAAATAGGACAAAAACAGGACACCGGGAAACCGGAAACAGGAGAACTTTGGCACAGATTTAACAGTCAGGCAAAAATAATACCGAAAAAACTAAAATTTCTCACACTTTGATAATCCCGTATTTTCGATAAAATAGAATCATCAAAAGGAAGTCGAAAACAAAAAACGAAAAGAAATGAAAGGGCGGGATAATAAGATGGAGAAGAAGAAAAAACTTTCGGTATCAACGAGGCTGTGTTATGCTGGAGGAGATGTAGGATGTAATATCGTGTTCGGAATGATCGGAACACTGCTGACACTGTTTTATACAGATTATGTAGGAATCAGTGCAGCGACAGTAGGACTTGTCATGTTACTTTCCAGATGCTTTGACGGATTTTCCGATCTGGTCATGGGTGTCATTGTAGAGCGGACCAATTCCAAATGGGGAAAATCAAGACCCTGGCTTCTGTGGATGAGTGTTCCGTTTGCACTGTCAGCAGTACTGCTTTTTACAGTACCGCACACAACAGGAATGCTTCAGTTTCTGTATCTGTTTGTAACTTATAACTTCTGTACAACAGTATGTTATACAGCGATCAACCTTCCATATGGAAGCCTTTCCACAATGATGATCCGTGAATCATCGGAGAGAGATAAACTCAGTGTTATGAGAATGGGACTTTCCCCTCTTGGCAGAATTATCGCTGCAACCTGTACACTACCACTTGTAAAACTGGTTGGAAACGATCAGGCTGCATGGATCAAGGTTATGAGCGTCTGGGCAGTACTGGCACTGGTTCTTCTGCTTCTGTGCTTCTTCAAATGTGAAGAGAAAGTTCAGATCGAGGCAAGAAAGAAAGATGAGAAACTTCCGGTTCCTACAATGCTGAAAGCACTTTTTACAAACCAGTATTTCTGGGCAGTTATGCTTCTGTGGACAGTACAGAGCGTATCCTTTACAATCACAGGAACCATTCTTCCTTACTATTGCAAATATATCTTCAACAATGACACATGGATGTACAGTGCACTGTATCTTACAGAAACACTGGTACTGGTAGCAGGAATCTTCGTCTGCTCACCGTTAATTAAGAAATTCGGAAAAAGAAACATCGCATTTGTGGGCGGATTTATCGCACTTGGCGGACAGCTTCTGTTCTTCCTGAACCCATACAGCTTCGGATTCATGGTTATGAGCTGTGTCACACGTGCCATCGGACTTGCACCGTTAAATGCAGTTGTATTCAGTATGGTTGGTGATGTAGTTGAGTTTGGACAGTGGAAAAACCACATCCGTCAGGAAAGCCTGATCTTTGCAGGCGGTTCCATCGGAACAAAAGTTGGTGCAGGTCTTGCATCAGCAATGATCACAGGACTGTTAAGCAGCTCCGGATATGTAAGCTCATCTGCAGGAATAACTGCACAGCCGGAAACAGCACTGGAGATGATCGTTTCTCTTTACAAATTCGGACCGATCCTCATTGCAGCAGTGATCATCGTAACACTCTTCGGATACAAACTTGACAAGATGTATCCGTCGATCATGCAGGAGCTTACCGAGCGCGAGGCACACGGACAGTTATAAAGTTTATTGTAAAACATATATTCAACCGTAAACAGGAAATCAGGCAGGGGTAGGATACTCCTGCTGTTTCCTGCGTTTATGGACAGATAGCGTAGCGGGAGGCACGTATCTGCTTTAGGGAAGGGAGGAGTTCTATGTTAAAAAGTATCCGGGCGAAGATATTGCTGGCGATCCTGGCAGTAACCATGTTTACTGCCTGTTCCCTTACGGTGGTATTTTATTTTCGGGCTGCAGAGATGATCGAAGAAAATTATTCCGGGATCCTGTACGGACGGATGCAGCAGACTGTAAAAAATCTGGACGAATCCCTGAAAGAGATTTATTATGTGAATATGAAAACTGCCTGGGATGAGGATGTCCGGAATAATGCGGAGGAATATATCCGTACCGGGAATGAAAACAGCCTGGAAAATATAGCCGGGCTTCTCCGGGAACACAGCCGGGAATATAAAGATATCAACTCCCTTTACTTTGTTTTTCCAGACAAAAAAATGGCTGTGACATCTGAAGAATTTCCGGTAAACAAACAGGGGATTTCCAAAGAGCGTATCGAGGAGCTGGAAGAAGTACAGGAGATGGATTCCTTTCCGGTTCTTGTGGAATCTCTGGTCCATGAAGGCAGTAGCTTTCTTTCTGTGATCCAGAAGGTGGAGGATGATAACGGAGAGGTTCTGGGTTATGTTGCCGCAGATATCAAGGAACGGGTGATCTATTATGAATATATGGAATCTGTCAATGATGAAAAGATCACCAGAATAGTTCTGGTAGACGGGAAGAATGAGATCGTAACTTCCGGGGACTATAGTGATCTTGGAAAAACATTTCAGAGGATAACAGATCATAATGTTCCGGAAACAGAAGGCTATGCAGTAAATAACGGTGTGCTTTCTTTTTTCAGCAGAGGAAGTTTTTCAGACTGTGGGTTATACCTGGAAGTACCAAAAAAAGAAGTCCTAAGTGGACTTTCCCAGATGAGGCTTTTCCTGATCGGAATCTTCGGGGCTGTTTTTGTGGCAGCTGTGCTTCTGGCACTGTGGCTTTCCAGGGTGGTCTGCGGACCACTCCGGTCCATGACAGGTACCATTGAGAAGGTTGGTGAGGGAGACTTAAGCCTTCGCACAGAAGTGACCACTGCCGATGAGATCGGAACCCTGGGAAAAGAATTCAACCATATGCTGGATTACATCGAAGATCTGATCGCCCAGGTGATTGAGGAGGAACAGCAGAAAAAAGATGCGGAACTGGAAGCGCTGCAGTATCAGATCACACCGCATTTTATGTATAATACCCTGAATTCCATCAAGTTTGCCGCATTTTTAAAAGGGGAGAAAGAGCTGGCAGGCCTCATCGGAGATTTTGTGGAGCTTCTTCAGGCCAGCATCAACAAAAAAGGAAGTTTTCTCTCCGTTGCTGATGAGATCCATATCCTGAAAAACTATATCCATCTGCAGGATTTCCGTTATCAGGGGAGTTTTCAGGTGGAGTATGAGATTTCCGAGGAAGCATACCGGTGCTATATTCCAAGGTTGATTCTTCAGCCCCTTGTGGAGAACGCCCTTCTTCACGGGATTGACATCAAGCGGCAGACAGGAAAGATATGGATCAGCGGAAAAGTAAGTGAAGGAAAACTGATTCTTGTGGTAAAAGATAACGGAAGGGGAATGACCAAGGAACAGATCCGGGAGCTTTTGGGAAGCCATGTAAAAAAGACAAACGGACTTTCCGCAGTGGGAGTCCCCAATGTAAAAGAACGCCTGGAACTGTATTACGGGACACAGGGTGGAATGGAATATGTAAGCAGCGGAAGCGGTACGGAAGTTACGGTATTTCTGCCTGCAATCTATGATATACCGGAAGAAGGGAGGAAAAGCTGATGTACAGAACACTGGTGGCAGATGATGATTTTCTGGTAAGGAGTTATCTGAAAACACTGGATTCCTGGGAAAAAGCTGGATACGAGATCGTGGATGATGCCGAGGACGGAGAGGAAGCCTACGGGTTTCTTCAGAAAGAAAAGATCGATGTTCTTGTGACGGATCTGACCATGCCTGTGATGGATGGCATTGAGTTGATCCGAAAGATCCGTGAGGAAAACAGGGATATCTATATTATCGTGCTCAGCTGTCATGATGATTTTGAATATGTAAAAGAGGCCATGCGCCTTGGCGCGGATGAATACGTACTGAAAAACAGTCTGGATGAGGACAGTCTCTATGATACCCTGGAAAAATCAGCCCGGCTGATCGAAAACCGCAGGAAAAAAAGCCAGGAACAGGCGCAGGCAAGAAAACTGATCCATCTGGGAAGCCATGCCCTGAAATATTATTTTTTCAACGGCCTGATCTCCGGGATGCTGAAAAACCAGGCACGTGAAGAAAAACGTGTGGAAGCCGGGATCGCCGGGAAATATTTTAACAGCGCTGTGATCTGTATGTTTATGGAAAGATGGGCGGAGCGGGAACGGCAGTGGACCCCGCTGGAAGTGGAACAGTATTCCCATCATTTCCGCCACAGGCTTTTGGAACGGACGGAAGAGCTCCTTGGAACAGAAAGCGAATTTACAGAAGTGATTTATCTTGGTGCAGGGATTTTCTGTTGTTTTCTGGATCTTTCCAGGGACTGCAGGACTTCAGCCATGCAGCAGAGGCTGACAGAGGTTGCGGCTATTTGCTACCGGCACTGCCAGGAGGATTTTTGCGATTTCGGCATCAGTGTCAGCAGTGTCTGCATGGGAGAGGAAGGAATCCGTCAGGCTTACCAGCAGGCCAGAGAAATGATGAAACTGCATTTTTATGAGAAAAAAGAGATCCTTTATTTTGAAGGCCGGAAGAAAGCGGACAGTGTTCTGCCGGAAAGTGCCGACATACTGGAAACACAGATTTCTGCCCTGAAAGCAGGAAAGGACAAAAAGAAGGCGGAAGAGCTCTGGGAGCAGGTCCTTACAGAATGTCAGAATCGTTATACGGACGGAAGGCTTCTTGTACAGTGGCTTAAGAAACTGAACCAGACAGCAGGCCTTGAAAAAGATCCAATCTGGTATGAAGAGATCGAAGATTTTGAAGAATTCCGGGAAAAAGGAAATTCCTGTATTTCGGAACTTTTTGCAGGAGGAGAGGATGTGGTTCCGGAGGGGATTTCTGCTGCTGTGAAAAAGGCGCTGGAGTTTATCCGGGAACATTATGAAGAGCAGATCAGCCTCCAGGATGCGGCAGATGCGGCGGAGGTGAATCCTGCCTATCTCAGTTATCTTTTCAAACAGGAGATGAAGATTGGTTTTTCCAATTATGTGCAGGAGCTTCGGATTGACTGTGCGAAGAAGCTTCTTTCCGGGACGAACTGCAGGGTGAAGGATGTGGCCCTGCGCTCCGGTTTCGGAGATTACCACTATTTTTCCAAGACATTTAAGAAGATCACAGGGATGAGCCCTGCGGAGTACCGGAAGGGTTCCGGCATATCATAGGGTATAGCAGAGAAGAGGAGCAAGAACATGGGTGTTACCATAAGACAGATTGCAGAGGCTGCTGGTGTTTCCAGAGGAACCGTTGACAGAGCATTGAATAACAGAGGGCGTATCAGGCCGGAAGTAGCAGAACGAGTCCGGCAGATCGCAGAGGAGATGGGGTATAAACCGAATCAGCTGGGACGTGCCCTGTCCATGAGCAGAAATAATATCAAGATTGGCGTGATCCTTCAGGGTGCGGAGACTCCTTTTATGAAGGAAGTCATGAAGGGTGTTGAGGAGGCCAGGGCGGAAGTCGATAATCTGGGCGGCACGGTGCTGATCCATACCATTGAGCATCAAAGTGCAGAGGATGTTCTTTTTACCATGGAAAAAATGCGGCAGGAAGAAGTCAGCGGTATTGCGATGGTTCCTCTTGAAGCCGAAGAGGTGAAAAAAGAGATCGACCGGTTTGTGGAAGAGTATCATATTCCGGTGGTGACTTTTACTTCCGATGTGGAGGATACGAAGCGGCTTTGTTTTGTGGGGCAGAATGGTGTGCAGTGTGGACGGGCGGCTGCGGGGCTTATGGGAGAACTTACCGGGGGAAAGGGGAAAGTTGCCATTATCTCTGGTTACAGGACCAATACTTCTCTTAGCAGTCGTGTGTCGGGGTTTCGGTCTGAGATGAGGAAAAAGTATCCGGGGATTGAGATCATTGGGCCGGAGTATTGTTTTGAGGAGAATGTGCGGGCCAGAGAGGTTGCGGAGAAGATTTTTAAAGAGGTTCCGGATCTTGCGGGGATTTATCTTACTTCTCATGGTGAGGAGGGGGTATGCCGGGCCATTGCCGAGGCTGGTAAGATGGGGCTGGTGAAGATGGTTGCCAATGATTTTATGGGGCGGAATTATGAATTGATGAGGAAAGGGTTTATTCATTTTCTGATCGGGCAGGATGCTAGGATTCAGGGGTATGAGCCGGTGATGATTTTGTTTAGACTGCTGTTTAATGGGGAGGAACCGGATAGGGAGAAGTTGTTTACGGAGATATATATAAGAAATGAGTATACGATTCCGGAGGGGAGACACTGAAATGGGGGTGTCTCCTTTTTTGTGCGGATGGACGGACCGGACGCCGTGGAAGGGGATGCTGTCTGGTCTGCGGCTTCGTCGGGGGCTGGCTTCTAGGGCGCCGGAATTCTGCTAAAACCGTTTTACAAAAGTCCGAACTCGCGGCCTGCTGCCGCTCAGACAGCGGACTTTTGTAAAACAACGCAGATTTCCGCCGCCCAAGAATCAGCTCCCCTCCTGCAGAAGCAGAGCCAGACAGCATCCCCTTCCACGGCTGGTGCATCCAGCGAGAAATAAGGTCGTTTGACGGATAGGTTGTGGGTCGTCAGCGCTTCGCTGGACGACTGCAAGGGCTGAGTTTGCGTTTGTCTGACGGGAGGGTGGCGGGCATCGGCGCTGCGCTGGATGCCTGGAGTTGGAGGGGCTGAGTTTGCGTTTGTCTGACGGGAGGGTGGCGGGCATCGGCGCTGCGCTGGATGCCTGGAGTTGGAGGGGCTGAGTTTGCGTTTGTCTGACGGGAGGGTGGCGGGCATCGGCGCTGCGCTGGATGCCTGGAGTTGGAGGGGCTGAGTTTGCGCTTGCGTGGCGGGAAGGTGGTGTGCGTCGGCGCTGCGCTGGACGCTTGGAGTTGGAGAGGCTGAGTTTGCGCTTGCATGGCGGGAAGGTGGTGTGCGTTGGCGTTGCGCTGGACGCTTGGAGTTGGAGGGGCTGAGTTTACGCTTGCGTGACGGGAGGGCGGTGTGCGTCGGCGCTGTGCTGGACGCTTGGAGGTGTAGAAGCTGAGTTTGTCTGATGGGAGGGTGGCGCTTGGCTGGATAGCAGTGGTAGTGTGGCTTTGATATGGAGTGGTGTGGGAATGTGTTGGAATTGTTGTGGTGAAGTTGACCTAAAAATATTGCATATTGCAGCTAAAAATAGTTCTCGTCATTTTTAATAGAAAAAAGATGGTAATATTGTACAATATTAGGGGTTGCGATTTGTGGGTTACGATGATATTATATTAAGCATAAAGAGCGTGTTCGGACACGCAAGAGGATAACATTGGGAAAATAAATCAAAAGGAGATCAAAACTATGATTAAAGTTGGTATTATCGGAGCAGGTAGAATTGGTAGGGTTCATATCACCAGTATCACAACAAGGGTGCCGGATGCAGTGATCAAGACTGTTGCTGATCCGTTCTTAAATGATGAGACTGCTGCATGGGCTAAGAGCATGGGTGTTGAGCATACGACTAAGGATTATAAGGAGATCATCAACGATCCTGAGATTGCCGCAGTTCTGATCTGTTCTTCTACAGATACTCATTCTCCGATTTCTGTTGAGGCTATCAAGGCTGGCAAGCATGTTTTCTGTGAGAAACCGATCGATCATGATATTGCCAAGATCAAAGAGGTTATCAATGCTCTTGAGGGCACGAATCTGAAATATCAGGTTGGTTTTAACAGAAGATTTGACCACAACTTTGAGTCTCTTCAGCAGGCTGTTGCAGCTGGTAAGGTTGGTAAACCGGAGATCATCAAGATTACTTCCCGCGATCCTGAGCCGCCTAGCATTGATTATGTTAAGGTTTCCGGTGGTATGTTCCTGGATATGACCATTCATGATTTTGATATGGCTCGTTTCCTTGCAGGCTGTGATGCTACTGAGGTTTATGTTCAGAGTGCGAACCTGGTTGATCCGGCTATCGGTGAGGCAGGAGATGTTGATACAGCTGTTATCACTCTTCAGATGGAGAACGGAGCCATCGCTGTTATCGATAACTGCAGAAGAGCTTCCTATGGATATGATCAGAGAGCAGAGGTATTCGGCTCTGAGGGTATGGCAGCTATTTCCAATGACAGCCAGTCTTCCACAGTGATCAGCAATGCTGAAGGTGTTACCGGTGAGAAACCGATGTTCTTCTTCCTTGAGAGATACATGGATGCTTACGGTAAAGAGGTTGCAGCATTTATCGATGCCATCGTTAATGACAAAGAGACACCTCTTAATGTTTATGATGGTCTGAAACCGGTATTAATGGGTCTTGCAGCTAAGAAATCCAGCGAGGAGCACAGACCGGTTAAGATTTCTGAGATTATGGAATAATTCAAATAATAAAGGAGAATTGACCAATGTTTGATAAGAATAAAGTAAAACTTGGTATTGCACCAATTGCATGGACTAACGATGATATGCCGGACCTTGGCAAAGAGAATACTTTTGAGCAGTGTGTCAGTGAGATGGCCCTTGCCGGTTTCACAGGTTCCGAGGTTGGTAACAAATATCCGAAAGATCCGGAAGTTCTCAAGAAAGCTCTTGAACTCCGCGGTGTTGAGATCTGTAACCAGTGGTTTTCAAGCTTCCTTATCACCAAACCATTTGAGGAAGTTGAGAAAGAGTTCCGTGCACAGCTTGCTTTCCTGAAAGCTATGGGGGCTAAGGTTATTGGCGCTTCTGAGCAGAGCTACAGTGTTCAGGGTCAGCTGGATACTCCGATCTTCGGCCATAAATATGAGATGAATGACCAGGAGTGGGATACTTTCTGCACAGGTATGAACAAACTTGGTAAGATCGCCAAAGAGGAGTATGGCATTGCCCTTACTTTCCATCATCATATGGGTACTGTTGTACAGAGCCTTGCTGAGGTTGACCGCATGATGGAGAATACAGATCCTGAGTATGTAAGCCTTCTTTTTGATACCGGTCACTTTACATACTGTGGAGAGGATCCGCTTGAAGTTGTTAAGAAGTATGTTCACAGAATCAAACATGTTCATCTGAAAGACATCCGTCCGGAAGTTGTTGAGCAGGTTAAGAAAGAGAACATGAGCTTCCTTGCAGGTGTAAGAGCTGGTGCCTTTACAATTCCTGGAGATGGATGCATCAACTATGATCCGATCTTCAAAGTTCTGGAAGAGGCTGGCTATGAAGGATACATGGTTGTAGAGGCTGAGCAGGATCCGGCTAAGGCTAATCCGCTTGAGTATGCGATCCGTGCAAGAAAATTCATTGCCGAGAAGACAGGACTCTAAATAATAAATAATATAAATCAGACGGAAAAAGCGGTATCGGCCAGAAGTGCGTGGACACCGCTTTTTCTGTAAACAGTGTACGATTAACAGGACAGGAGGATCAGTCATGGCACTTGTGAAAATGAAAGATCTGCTGAAGCGTGCCGAGGAGAAGAATATTGGCTGTGGTGCTTTCAGCGTTGGTAATATGGAGATGGTGAAAGGTGCGATCCGCGCCGCAGAAGAATTAAATACACCCATCATCCTTCAGATCGCGGAGGTTCGTCTCAAGAATTCCCCGCTTCATCTGATGGGACCGATGATGGTGCAGGCTGCAAAAGAAGCCAAGGTGGATGTGGCTGTCCATCTGGATCACGGCCTTACTTTTGAGACGGTTGACAAGGCTCTGGAGCTTGGTTTTACATCCGTTATGCTGGATGCGTCCACTCTTCCTTTTGAGGAAAATATCGCCAAGGTAAAGACGGTTGTGGAGAAAGCCCGTAAATATGGCGCCACCGTTGAGGCTGAGCTTGGTCTTGTAGGCGGAAGTGAGGATGGAAGCTGTGACCATGGTATCCGCTGCACAGACCCGGATGATGCAGTTGTTTATGCAAGAGAGACAGGTATCGATGCTCTTGCAGTTGCCATCGGCAATGCACACGGTAACTATCCGGTAGCACCGACTCTTGCTTTTGATGTACTGGAGAAGATCCATGAGAAAGTGGACATTCCGCTGGTTCTTCATGGCGGCAGTGGTATCACGGACAAAGATTTCCAGAGAGCGATCTCTCTTGGTATCCGCAAGGTGAATATTGCCACAGCAAGCTTTAACAGCCTGACTGCTCATGTGGAGAAATATATGGCATCCACAGACAAACATAATTTCTTTGATCTCAATGAGGCTATGGTTCAGGGGACTTATGAGAATGTGAAGAGACATATTCTTGTATTTAACGAGCCATATCAGGCATAAATCAAGGATTTTCTTGTAAAAAAACATAAGGTCTGCTAAGATGTTCTCAGTGAAAATAACTGGGAACATCTTTTTTGTGCCCGTGAAAGAGGAGAGATATAAATGGAGCAGAAAGAAACAGTCTGTTCAGTTGCGAAGAAATGCGGAGGATGCCGTTACCAGGGAGTGCCCTATCAGGATCAGCTTCGCAAGAAACAGAAAATTACAGAAGGCCTTCTGAAAAAATTCGGTAAAGTTGAGCCGATCATCGGAATGGAAGATCCTTATTATTACAGAAATAAAGTGCATGCGGCGTTTGGCCGTGACCGGAAAGGAAATGTGATCTCCGGCATTTATGAGGAAAAGAGCCACAGGATCGTTTCTGTAGACGACTGTATGATCGAAGATAAAAAGAGCCAGGAGATCATCCGTACCATCCGTGGTATGCTGAAATCTTTTAAGATCAAGACTTATGATGAGGACACAGGTTACGGACTTCTCAGACATGTGCTTGTGCGCAGAGGATTTTCTACAGGGGAGATCATGGTAGTTCTGGTTACGGTTTCACCGATCTTTCCGTCCAAGAATAATTTTGTAAAAGCTCTCCGCAAGGAACATCCGGAGATCACAACTGTAGTACTCAATGTCAATGACAGACAGACCAGCATGGTTCTCGGAGACCGGAATATTGTACTTTACGGACCGGGATTTATCAAAGACCGTCTTATGGGACTGACCTTCCGTATTTCACCGTCTTCCTTTTATCAGGTAAATCCGGTGCAGACAGAAGTGCTTTACGGAAAAGCCATGGAGTTTGCGGCAATGACAGGGAAAGAGCGTGTGATCGATGCTTACTGCGGAACAGGTACCATTGGGATCATTGCTTCCAGAAATGCCAGAGACGTCATTGGTGTGGAGCTGAACCGTGATGCCATCCGTGATGCCAGAATGAATGCCAGAGAGAACAAGATTCGTAATGTCCGTTTTGTTCCGGGGGATGCCGGCTGGTTTATGGAAGGAATGGCTGCAGAAGGGGAAAAAGTGGATGTAGTTCTTATGGATCCTCCGCGTGCAGGAAGTGACCGTAAATTCCTGCATTCTCTTTTGAGCCTTTCCCCGGAGAAGATCGTTTATGTATCCTGTAATCCGGAGACTTTGGCCAGAGACCTTGCATATCTTACAAAGAGAGATTATCTAGTGAAGAAGATGCAGCCGGTTGATATGTTCCCGGTCACCGATTCGGTGGAAGTCGTCTGTCTCCTGGAAAACCGCAGAACCCGTCCGGGGAAACGAAATGGCGGGAGAGTCTGATAAAAAATACAATATTATCAAGGGAAAAGTATGAATAAGAGCAGGAGAAATTTATGCAGACATGTGGGGCTGGCATTATGTCTGCTGATGATCTTTACAGTACTTCCGGTTCCTGTGGCTGCTTCGGAAACGAAGACAGATACAGAATCGAAAACAGTCAGGGTAGGTTGGTATCCGGATTCCTATCATATTACCGGTGAAAATGGTGAACGAAGCGGATATGGTTATGAATACGAACAGGCAGTTGCCGCCTATACAGGCTGGAATTACGAATATATAAAAGGCGACTGGGGAGAGCTTGTGGAAAAGCTCCAAAATGGCGAGATCGACCTGATGGCTGCACTTTCCTATACCGATGAACGTGCTGAGACGATGCTGTTCTCAGATCTCCCCATGGGAAAAGAAAAATATTATCTGTATGCAGATCTTACAAATACGGATATTTCTCCGTCAGATCTTTCTACCCTGAATGGCAAAAGGATCGCGGTAATGGAAGAGAGCGTACAGGGAACTCAGTTTCGCGAATGGGAAGAAAAGCAGAATATAAAGACACAGCATTTGGATGTGGACAGCTTTGAACGGGCGAAAAAAATGGCCGGGAATCGGGAGATTGACGGAGTGATATCTACAGAGACTCCTGCCTGGGTTGAAGCCGGAATGTCAGCGGTTGTGACGATCGGTGGCTCTGATATTTATTATGGCATCAGCAAAGACCGTCCGGATCTGAAAGAAGAACTGGATGCAGCCATGCGTTCCATGGAGTATGATAAACCATTTTACGACGATGAACTTTACCAGAGATATCTTTCTGCACAGTCTGTTGCCGTCCTTTCCAGTGAAGAAAAGGAATGGCTGGAACAGCACGGTGAGATAGGTGTGGGATTTCTGAATAACGACCAGAGTTTCAGTACTTTTGACAAAGAAAGTGGTGAAATGACGGGTGTGATCAACGATTATATTAAATATGCAGTGGACTGTCTGGGAAACAGCAGCCTGAAGTTTAATATAGAAGGCTTTGACTCCCAGGAAGAACTGATCCAGGCATTAAAAGACGGCAGGATCGACATGATCTTTCATACCAGCCAGAACCCTTATGCTGCAGAACAAAATGACATGGCCCTGTCCAATACGGTCCTTGTTTCCAGTCTGGCAGCAGTGACCGGTAAAAGATCCTTTGATGAAAATGAAGAAAACAGCGTTGCTATACCGAAAAGTGATCTGAATTTAAAATGGTTTATTTCCTATAATTATCCGACATGGAAAATTATGGAGTATGATTCCTTTGAGGATGCAAGAAAAGCCGTACAGGATAAAAAGGCAGACTGTTTTCTTTCCAGTTCAGGCCGGGCGACAGAGTATGTCAATGACAAAAAGCTTTACAGTGTTTTTCTGACACAGCCGGACAATATATCCTTTGCAGTCAGCCGGGGAAATTCCGTTCTTCTGTCGATCATGAATAAGACTTTGAAGTCTATGCCTACATCCAAACTTACAGGTGCACTGTCTGCCTACGATAATGCTTCCCGGAAAGTTACTCTGCTGGATTTCATAAAGGAGAATCTGTTGGCGGTGGCAACTGTGTTTATCTGTGTATTTCTGGCAGTATTGCTGGTGATCCTTGGTATCCTGCAGAAAGCCAGGAGCGCAGAGACAAAAGCCAAAAAGGCAGCCAGACAGTCTTATGAACTGAACCAGAAGCTGAAAGAGAGCCATCATGAACTGGAAACTGCCCTGATGCATGCGGAAAGTGCAAACTCTGCAAAAACTACATTTTTGAATAATATGTCCCATGATATCCGAACACCTATGAATGCTATCATTGGTTTTACATCCCTTGCTGCTTCTCATGTGGACAATAAGGAGAAGGTAAAAGAATACCTTTCCAAAATATCAACCTCCAGTGAACATCTGCTTTCGCTGATCAATGATATCCTGGATATGAGCAGGATTGAGAGCGGAAAGGTAAAGATCAATGAGAATCCGCTGCATCTTCCGGAGCTGCTCCACGACATACGTACTATCGTGCAGCCCAATATTACTTCCAAGCAGCTGGATTTTCTGATCGATACCGTAGATGTAAAAAATGAAGATATCATTGCGGACAAATTGAGGCTGACGCAGATCCTGCTGAACATTCTGAGTAATGGTATCAAATTTAACAGGACCGGTGGAACGATCAGTTTAAGGATCCGGCAGCTGAAATCTGCACCGACAGGATATGGAAACTATCAGTTTATTATCCGGGATACCGGAATCGGCATGAAGCCGGAGTTTCAGGAACATATATTTGAATCTTTTACCAGAGAAGAAACCTCAACGGTAAGCGGGATCCAGGGAACCGGCCTTGGAATGGCAATCACCAAGAATATTGTAGATATGATGGGAGGTACCATCACAGTAAAAAGTGAAGAGGGACAGGGTAGTGAATTTACGGTAAATCTGACCTTTAAATTATGTGGCGAAGCAAAAAGCTACGAAAAGATCGAACAGCTTCAGGGTCTTAAAGTTCTGGTCGCAGACGATGATACAGATACCTGTCTCAGCATTTCCGGCATGCTGACAGAAATAGGTATGCGGTCAGAATGGACGGTTTCCGGGAAGGAAGCGGTGATCCGGGCAAAGCATTCCATGGAAATGGGTGATGAATTTTACGCATATATCATTGACTGGCTGATGCCGGATATGAACGGAATTGAAACGGTAAGACGTATCCGACGGGTTATCGGGGACAGCAGCCCGATCATCATACTGACTGCATATGACTGGTCAGATATAGAAGAGGAAGCAAAAGAAGCAGGTGTAACTGCCTTCTGCGAAAAGCCACTGTTTATGTCGCAGCTACGCGAATTGCTTACAAATCCTGTTCCGAAAACAAAAGAACCGGAAAAAAGGGAATGGATTTACAATGGAAAAAGAATTCTTCTGGTAGAGGACAACGAACTGAATCAGGAGATCGCACAGACCATTTTGGAAGATGCAGGCTTTATGGTCGAGACAGCCAATGATGGTGTGGAAGCAGTCAAAAAAATGGAACAGGCGGTTCCGGGACAGTATGATCTGATCCTGATGGACATCCAGATGCCTGTTATGAATGGCTATGAAGCTGCAAAACAGATTCGTTCATTAAAAAACAGAGAAACAGCGTCTGTACCGATTGTTGCAATGACGGCAAATGCGTTTGAGGAAGACAGAGAAAAATCTTACGAAGCCGGTATGAATGGATATCTGGCAAAACCTGTCAGTGCGGAAGCTTTGATCAATACGATTGATAAGATTATGAAAGATAACTGACAGAACATTAACCGATATGTATATAAATGAATGTAAAAACTGACCAGGGGCCTGTTATACAGCCTTCTGGTCAGTTTTTACATACAAAGCAGAGAGATGATCATTTTAGGAATCAATCATATTTTGGGCAGTTCACAGTGATATGCGATGCCAAGGGGTGTAACGAGAAGAGGATGTACAGGTCTGTACACAGGAAGTTTCAGTTTCTTCTCAAAAACGGTTGTAAATTCTTTAAACATGGAAGATCCGCCTACAACGTAAACAGCCGGAACCTGATAACCATGGAGAAATTTTTCGGTAATAACAGCCATTTTTTCAACGGTTGCCTTGATTACAGGAAAAATTTCATCTTCTTTTTCCGGAGTGGTCTTTAAAATTTCCGCTTCCTCATAAGGGATTTTATAGTGTCCGGCCACAGTCATGGTCATATGGCTGCCTCCGGTAGCCTCATCGTCTGTGTAAATGACTTTGCCATCTTTCAGGATACTGATGCCGGTTGTACCGCCGCCCACATCTACAACGGCGCCGTCTGTAATTTTGAGGACAGCAGCGGCAGCGGTAGGCTCGTCTACGATATTGGTAACCTCAAAACCTGCACCTTCCAGGACATAACCGATGCTTTTGACACTGCCTTCCGAAACACCAGGAGGGATGGCAGCTGCACCGTAGGTAAGTTCTGTGCCAAGCTTTTCTTCCAGTTCATTTTTAAGCTTTGTTACAAGCTGGACGGATTCGTAATAATTAACGATCACACCATCCTGAATGGCATGGGACGGTGCGGAAATTCCGGCGATGGGACGGTTGTTCCGGTCAACGACAGCAAGAACGGTGTTGGCAGTACCAAGGTCAATGCCCGTTTTCAGACGGCCGCGGAATTTTTTGCATTCACCGGTTTCCACAAGTTCTGCGAAATTGGACAAAGTTCTGTTTTTTAATTCCATTCAAAATACTCCATTTCTTTCGGACAAGGACAAAAAAGATTTTGTCCCTGATATGAATTTTAATAATTACGACCGGTAAAGATGGCAACGGATCTGGGCCGCATGCAGAAATCGTGCTCAATACGTGGCTCCTGGCTTTCTTCATAGAAATAACGGCCATCTCCGTCCCCAAATGTGTTGACACAGAGATACCATGCACCAGGGCGTGCAAGTTCCGGAAGCGTAACCGTTACATCTTCCCAGTATGCGTTGATAACGATGTAGATCAGGTCATCGGCGCCTTTGCTCTTATCATAACCTGCAAAGCTTACGGCGAAGGTGTGGGCATCTCTTGGGATGGTCACATCCCTTGCATCAATGTTATGGGTGTGTATGTTTTCCATACCGCATACTGCGTTTGGAAGCTTGCGGGAGATGACAGGGTGGTCTTTTCGGAACTGGATCATATATTTGAAAAATTCGAAAAGATCGTGATTTTTCTCCAGAAGATTCCAGTTGATCCAGGAAGTTTCGTTATCCTGGCAGTAGGTGTTGTTGTTTCCGTGTTTGGTGTTTCCGAATTCGTCACCTGCAAGGAACATCGGGGTTCCGCGGCTGGACATCAGTACCGCGCAGGCGTTTCGGATCATGCGGAAGCGGAGGGAAAGGACTTCCGGATTGGTGGAATCACCCTCTTCTCCACAGTTCCAGCTGCGGTTGTCGTTGGAACCATCTGTGTTGTTCCAGCCGTTTGCCTCGTTGTGTTTCTCGTTGTAGGAATAGAGATCGTACATGGTGAATCCGTCGTGACAGGTGAGGAAATTGACGCAGGAATTGTATCCTGCATAGTTGTCATTGTGATCGGAATAAAAACCGCCATACAGGTCACCGGAACCGGAAATGCTCCATGCAGCGTCCCAGGCGTTCCAGAAATCTCCCTTCAGGAAAGAACGGAGGCAGTCACGGTAACGGCCGTTCCACTCAGCCCATCTGCGGCTGGCAGGGAAAGAACCAACCTGATACAGTCCGCCGGCATCCCAGGCCTCTGCGATCAGCTTGACATTTCGAAGAACCGGATCGTAAGCAAGAAGTTCCAGAAGTGGCGGGTTGTTAAGAGGGGAACCGTCCTCATGACGTCCCAGGATACTTGCAAGGTCGAAACGGAAACCATCCACGCGGTAGTTGATGGTCCAGTAACGTAAACACTCCAGGATCATCTGACGCACGATCGGATGATTACAGTTCAGAGTGTTTCCACATCCGCTGAAATTGTAGTAATTTCCTTCCGGAGTCAGCATATAATAAACTTTATTGTCAAATCCTTTAAAGCAGAAAGTTTTTCCAAGTTCATTTCCTTCGGCAGTGTGGTTGAATACGACATCAAGAATTACTTCGATTCCATTTTCGTGGAGCTCACGGATCAGTTCCTTCAGTTCGGTTCCCTCACAGTTATGTTCTGCCTTGGAAGCATAGCTGGTGTTTGGGGAAAAGAAGTTAACGGAATTGTATCCCCAGTATTCCAGAAGACGCTTGCCGTTTACGGTACGGGCATTCATGTTCTCGTCGAACTCGAAGATAGGCATCAGCTCCACCGCATTGATTCCCAGTTCTTTGAGGTAAGGAATCTTTTCACGAAGACCGGCAAAAGTTCCCGGGTGTGTGACACCGGAAGAAGCGTCCTGTGTAAATCCGCGGACATGAAGTTCGTAGATGATCAGGTCACTGATCTTACGGGTGGACTGAGGCATGTCTTCCCAGTCGAAAGAATCGCGTACCACACGGGCGTGATAGCTTCCAATCTTCTGCTGTCCCCATTCGCGCTGACCGGCAACGGCTTTGGCATAAGGATCAAGAAGAACTTTTGTCTTATCGAAGATATGGCCTTTTTCCGGTTCATAAGGACCGTCGATGCGGTAGCCGTATTCCAGGTCTTCGATGTCCAGTCCCATGACGATCATGGAATAGACATCACCGATACGACAGGCATTGGGAAAAGGAAGAACTGCGAAAGGCTCCTCTTCTCCGGAGTGGAAAAGAAGAAGCTCGCAGGATGTACCGTGACGGGTATGTGTGGTAAAGTTGACTCCGTTGGAAAGGGGAGTAGCGCCATTTAATTCAAAAAAACCGGGACGTACAGGAAATCCCACGATAATATCTGTGGGCCGGGATGTCAGTGTATTCTCAGAAAGCATAGTCTGATTCTGTGTTTTCATTTCCGGTATCCTCCTTGGTAGAATTTTTTATAAACAAAAAATATTATAACTGATTTTCAGAAAAAAGTACAGGCTGGTAACCTATGAAGTTCACGGGAGTTGACAGAGATTGCAGAAATGTGATAAAAACCTGTACAGAGATGAGGTGAAAAAGTGGAAGAAAAAAGAAGAGAAGAATGGGTGGCCATTTTAAGACAAAGCCGGCTCTGCAGAAACCTGGAAGAAAAAGAACTCCTAAACCTCATGGAGCAGGAAGGAACGGTACGGACTTATTCCAGAGGGGAGCGGATCTTTCAGGAAACAGACCGGCCGGATTCGGTTTACATGCTTCTTAACGGAAGTGTGATCATCGCAAAAGAGACATTTTCCGGAAAAAGGATCCTTCTGGCGCAGCTGGAAAATCCAGGGGCTCTGTTCGGGGAGGTTTATGCCTTTATGGAGAAAGCTTCCTATGATATGTATGTGGAAGCGCTGACGCAGGTTTCCGTTCTGATCATGAGCAGCCGGATCTTTACAGACAGGGAAGAAAATAGTTTAAGCCGGAAACTTCGGGAAAATCTTCTTGAGGTTTTTGCCGGGAAGGCTTACAATATGAACCGGAAGCTTCGGATCCTTGGAAGCGGCAGTCTCCGGGAGCGGATCGTTCGTTTCCTTGTGGAATGCCAGGACAGTGAAGGACAGATCCACATGAATCTTTCCAGAGAAGAGATGGCGGATTATTTAAACATTACCAGGCCGTCTCTTTCCAGAGAACTGGGAAAGATGCAGGAAGAAGGAATCCTGGAACTTGACAGGCGTCAGATCCTTGTGAAAGATCAGGAAAAAATGGAGTTATATCTGTAAGGTAACATATGTTACCGAAGAATCTCCGGGATTTTTGTATGATGTCAGTGAAAACAAAAACATTTGCAGAAATATAAAAATCAGGGAGAGATGATATCATGATAAGAAAGATCGTACACATTGACGAAGAGAAATGCAACGGCTGTGGTGCCTGCACAGCTGCCTGCCACGAAGGAGCTATTGTCATGGCTAGTGGCAAGGCGAAACTGATCCGGGATGATTACTGTGACGGACTGGGAGACTGTCTTCCGGCCTGCCCTGCCGATGCGATCCGCATTATAGAGCGGGAAGCCGCAGATTATGACGCGGAGGCAGTGGAAAAAAGAATGAAGCTTAAGAAAACAGAGGCCTCGATGCCAGCAGGGAAGCCACACGTGTGCCCCGGAAGTATGGCAAGAAGCCTTAATAAAAAGCAGGAACCGCCGGTGCAGGCAGAGCAGAAAGAAGTTCCCCAAAATGCAGGGGAACAGACAAGCCGTCTTGCCCAGTGGCCCGTACAGATCAAACTGGTTCCTGTCAATGCACCATATTTTGAAAATGCACAGCTTCTGATCGCGGCAGACTGTACTGCCTACGCTTATGCAGGTTTTCATGAGAAATTCATGAAAGATCATGTGACGCTGATCGGATGCCCCAAACTGGATGAGGGAGATTATGCAGATAAGCTTGCAGAGATCATAGGAAATAATTCCATCCGGAGTATCCGTATCGTCCGCATGGAAGTTCCCTGCTGCGGAGGCATCGAGAATGCAGTGATCCGTGCCATGGAGCGAAGCGGAAAGATGATCCCATGGCAGGTAGTGACCATTGCCTGTGACGGCACGATCAGGGAGGAGCTGTAAGGAAAGGAATAAAAACAGCATGAGTGAAGAAACACTGGAGATTTCTTTTGATGAAATAGAGAAGGAACGGGAAAAATATCTTCTGGTAGATACCCGTGATAAAGTAACTGTGGAATATGGAATGATCCCGGGAGCGATTTCTGTTCCGGAACAGGAACTGGAAGAACGGGCAGAAGAACTGAAAGGGGATAAAATCCCGGTTCTTTACTGTACCAGAGGACTTTTCAGCCAGGAAGGGGCAGGGATGCTCCGGGAAAAGGGAATTCCCGCACGGAGTCTGAAAGGCGGATATACAGGATGGCTTTTTCAGCAGATGCAGAAAGAGTCCAAGAAAGGGGACAGTGAAGAAACGGAAAATGAGGCAATGGAACAGCGCCGGAAAGATATCGAGCTGAGCATCCGCAAGAAATTCCACAAGCAGCTGTTTTCCAGATTCGCCAGAGGGATCAATGACTATGAACTGGTGAAACCGGGAGATAAGATCGCGGTCTGTATTTCCGGCGGTAAGGATTCCATGTTGATGGCAAAACTGTTCCAGGAACTGAAACGTCATAACAAGTTTCCTTTTGAACTGGTATTTCTTGTGATGGACCCGGGATATAATGAGGCCAACCGTGCGGTGATCGAATACAACGCCAAACTTCTCGGAATTCCTATCACAGTGTTTGAGACTGAGATCTTTGATGCAGTTTACAATGTGGAAAAATCTCCGTGTTATCTCTGCGCCCGTATGCGAAGAGGATATCTTTACAGTAAGGCAAAGGAACTTGGATGCAACAAGATCGCTCTTGGCCATCACTATGATGATGTGATCGAGACGATCCTGATGGGAATGCTTTATGGAGCACAGGTACAGACTATGATGCCGAAACTCCACAGCACAAACTTCGAGGGGATGCAGCTGATCCGCCCCATGTATCTGATCCGTGAGGCAGATATCAAGCACTGGAGAGACTACAATGACCTGCATTTTATCCAGTGTGCCTGCAAGTTCACTGATACCTGTACTACCTGCCGTACAGACGGCACCAGTGTTTCCAAGCGAATGGAGATCAAAAATCTCATTGCGGAGCTTAAGAAGGTAAATCCCCATATTGAAAGTAATATTTTCCGAAGTGTGGAAAACGTGAATCTTCATACAGTCATTGCCTATAAAAAAGACGGCGTGAAACATTCCTTCCTGGAAGGATATGACGACTGAAAGATATAAATAATAAAAGCTGCCACCGGAGTTATGGGCCTGTTTGAGGCTTATGGTTCCGGAAGGCAGCTTTTGCTTTTTGAGTATATGGAATTATGGGGTAAATGCGTATTGAGAACATTTACGTAATCTATATGTTCTGCTTTGCAGAATGCTGGGCGCGGGCTTTTTCCCGCTGCCTGGTAAGATCATAATATTCATTAGAGACGATCCCACGGCTGGAAAGCGCTTCGTAAGTTTTCTGCTGTGCAGGGGTCATTTTCATTCCGATGGTGGAATTGACATCTGTCAGCACGCAGCCTGTTTTTTCTACCAGCCAGAAAAGAGCGGAATCATCATCCGGGATCATTTTCCAGATTTCATTTTCCGTATATGGTAAAAGGGCCATAAGGGTCTTCAAATGTCCGTCCTGGATTAGGCGGTAATCTCCATCCGGCATGATGATGCCGTCACCGTAGAGTTCTTTTTTCTTTTCCATTTCTTTCAGAAGTTCTTCTGTAAGTTTCATGATCGGCTCCTTGAGATTTGCTGCTTGGGGCAGCTTTTTTGTGCTGTTTTAACCGAATCAAGGAAGTCCCCTGCGGGGTTGCGAATATCCGTTTGACTACGAGTTAAAAAAATAACGAACAGTGCCTATATTGTATGAAGAGAAGATCAAAATGTCAATAGGTTAAAAAATATTTTTAGCTGTTTAACAAGAGTTACAATTGTGCAATATGGATATTTTTTCGGAATGATGCGTTAAATCTATGTAAAATTCGTCGTAAAACAGGGACTCCTGTGGTATAATAAGAATATTCAAAAAATTCGAGGAAGGACGATGCAGATGTTAAAAAACTGGAACCCGGAACAGATTCCGGAAAAAGAGGATATCAAAGTGCGTTTAAGTGCTGCAAGAACCAGATTATATGAGCTGCAGATGGCTCTAAAGGAGCATAAGATTCCGGTGATCGTGTTGTTTGAAGGCTGGGGAGCTTCCGGAAAAGGCAGTACCATAAGTAAAGTGATCAAGAATATCGATCCCCGTTTTTTTAAAGTCGCAACTATGTCAGCGCCTACAGAAGAGGACCTTCGGAAACCATTTCTTTACCGGTATTTTAAGGAGATCCCGGAAGCCGGTAAATTTACATTCCTGGATTCCGGATGGATGGATCAGACCTGCCGGGAGCGCATGGACAAAAAACTGAAAGGGGATGATTATGTAAAACGGGTTGACAGCATCCGCAGATTTGAACGGCAGCTGACGGATAACGGATACGTACTTCTGAAATTCTTTATGCAGATCGACCGGAAAGATCAGGAGAAACGTATGGGCATCCTTCTGGAAAGCAAAGATACCCGATGGAGAGTGAATGAATACGATCTCTGGCAGAATGATCACTACAAGAAATGCAGAAAAGTTTTTGACCAGTATATGCAGGATACCAACACTTCTTCTGCTCCGTGGTATATCGTAGATGCCAGTGACCGGAAATGGGCGGAATTACAGGTACTGGAAACCATGATCAGCAACATCGAGGTTGCCATGGAGAACAGCAAACATGCTGTGCCGATTCTCCAGAATGTTTTTCCTCTGGTGGAGATGCCGAAATTAAGCGAGATCCCTCTGGATGGAAAAGAAGTGGGAGACGAAGAGTACAAGGCAGAGCTTAAAGAACTCCAGGCGAAGCTCGGAAGCCTGCATAATCGGCTCTACCGCAAAAGAGTGCCGGTGATCATCACCTATGAAGGCTGGGATGCTGCCGGAAAAGGCGGAAATATCAAGAGGATCACGGAAGCTCTTGATCCCCGTGGTTTTGAGGTACATCCCATCGCCAGCCCGGAACCTCATGAAAAAGCCCGTCATTATCTGTGGCGTTTCTGGACAAGGTTGCCTAAAGATGGACACATTGCCATATTTGACCGGACCTGGTATGGAAGAGTGATGGTGGAAAGACTGGAAGGTTTTTGCAGTGAGAACGACTGGAGACGTGCATACAATGAGATCAATGAATTCGAGAAGGAACTTTCCGACTGGGGTGCTGTGATCGTGAAATTCTGGGTCCACATTGATAAAGATACCCAGCTTGCAAGATTTAATGACCGCCAGAACAATCCGGAAAAACAGTGGAAGATCACAGATGAGGACTGGAGAAACCGTGAAAAATGGGATCAGTATGAAACCGCAGTGGATGAAATGCTGCAAAAGACCAGTACTGTTTATGCGCCATGGCATATCCTGGAATCGGTAGACAAAAAATATGCAAGGCTGAAAGCACTTCGGATCGTGATCGAAGAAATTGAGAAAGCGCTGAAATAACAGAAAACAGAAGTTGCCTGTGAATGCCCGTTTTATGCGGGTATAGACATGGAATCAACATAAAAAAATGCGGCAGGGTAACGGACATTATTTTATAAAAAGTTTTATAAAAGAGTGCCGGTGTATATTCTGCCGCAATGATTTTGTTATGGGTTACATAGTCAATGCAGATGGTTTTATCTGTCTGGTATAGCGTTTTGGTTAATTCCTGAGATAATTCCGCATACTGCGAAGGGCATGTTTTTCCAGGCGGCTGACCTGGGCCTGGGAGATCCCGATCTCATCGGCAACTTCCATCTGGGTTTTTCCTTCGTAGAAGCGGAGATCAATAATGTGTCGTTCCCGTTCTCCCAGCCGGTTCATGGCGTCCCGGAGAGAAATATCTTCCACCCAGTTTTCCTCCCGGTTCTTTTTGTCGCTGATCTGATCCATGACATAGAGAGTATCTCCTCCTTCGGAATACACCGGCTCAAAAAGGCTCACCGGGCTCTGGATCGCATCCATGGCATAGACGATCATTTCCTTGTCAATGCCGATCTCATCAGCGATCTCCGCGATGGTAGGCTCTTTGAGATGCTGCCGCATATAGTTTTCCCTGGTGTAGATGGTTTTGTAGGCGATATCCCGCAGAGAGCGGCTGACCCGTATGCTGTTGTTATCCCGGAGATATCTTCGGATCTCACCGACGATCATAGGAACTGCATAGGTAGAAAACTTTACCTGAAGGGTGGTATCAAAATTATCGATTGCTTTGATCAGGCCGATACAGCCGATCTGAAAAAGGTCATCTGGATTTTCACTGCTGTTCTGAAAACGGCGGATCACGCTTAAAACAAGCCGCAGATTGCCTTTGATGTACAATTCTCTGGCTTCTTCATCGCCAGCTTTGATTCTTTTGAAGAGCTCCTCCTTTTCTTCCTGGTTGAGAACAGGAAGCGTTGAGGTATTTACTCCGCAGATTTCAACTTTATTCAGTGCCATCTTAGAATCCTCCTTGTCTTGTCAGTACATTAAGATGATTCTCAGAGGGCGGTTGAAATATACTTTTCCGGGGAAAATATAAAAAATAAAGGGCCTTGACAAATGTAGTCGGTTCAGTCTCCTCCCAGCCGTTTTTCATCACGGAAATCAACAAGGATGATATCTTCACCAATCTGGCGGATGCAGTCCCAGGGGATGATGCATTCACTTTCTCTTGAAAAACACCAGCAGAATTTCCCGGGTTCCGGCATGATCAGGGCTTTCAGCCGGGCGGTTTCACAGCAGAATTCCACATCAAGAGGACAGCCAAGGCTGCGGCAGGTATGGATATTGATCACTTCTTTTTGTTTCAGATCACAGATGCGCATAAATTCATCACCTGGTATGATTTTATGGAAAATCTGTAAAATTTATGCAAGTCCGATTATTGACACATTATATGCATTTATTTTATAATAAAAACAAATTTAGTAATGATTTACTGATCCGGAAAGGGGGAGAGTTCCGTGAGATGTCCGTTCTGTAACCAGGATAATACAAGAGTTGTAGATTCCAGACCTGTAGAGGATACTAATTCCATCCGCCGCCGCCGTCTCTGTGATGCCTGCGGAAAGCGTTTTACAACTTATGAGAAGGTGGAAACGATTCCACTGACTGTGATCAAGAAGGATCAGAACCGGGAAAGTTATAAACGTTCCAAGATCCAGGATGGTGTTCTTCGTGCCTGCTATAAGCGCCCTATTCCCATTGAGAGAGTGGAAGAGATGATCGATTCCATAGAAGGAGATATTTTCCGGTCAGAAGACCGTGAGATCAGCAGTACCAAGATCGGAGAGATCGTTATGGAGCATCTGAAGGATCTGGATGCGGTGGCATATGTACGCTTTGCGTCTGTGTACAGAGAGTTTAAAGATGTCAGTACCTTTATGGATGAGCTGAAGAAACTGATCAACTGAAAACTCATAATAACATATAAAAAAACAGGGACCGCATGGGGAAAATTCCTCTGCGGTCCCTGTTATAATTTATGTTAATGATTCAGGAAACTTAAATTAAACAATACCCTGAGCTTTCATAGCGTCAACAACTTTTTCGAAGCCGGCGATGTTTGCACCTACAACATAGTTGTCTTCCATACCGTAACGTTTAGCAGCGTCATCAGCTTTGTGGAAGATGTCGATCATGATGTTGTGAAGTTTCTCATCAACCTCTTCTCTTGTCCAGGAAAGTCTCATGGAGTTCTGGCTCATCTCCAGTGCGGATGTGGCAACACCGCCAGCGTTTGCGGCTTTACCAGGCATGAAGAGAACACCGTTCTCCTGAAGGTATGTTGTTGCATCAAGAGTAGTAGGCATGTTAGCACCCTCAACGACATATTTGCAGCCGTTTGCAACCAGTGTTTTAGCTCCGTCAAGACCAAGCTCGTTCTGAGTAGCACATGGAAGATAGATATCACATTTGATGTTCCAGATGCCAAGTCCCTCTGTGTAAGTAGCACCCTCAACACGGTCAGCGTACTCTTTGATACGTCCACGTTTAACTTCTTTGATGTCTTTTACAACGTCAAGGTTGATTCCGTTCGGATCGTAGATATATCCGTTGGAGTCGTTCATTGCAACAACTTTGGCACCAAGCTGAGTAGCTTTCTCAACAGCGTAAATAGCTACGTTACCAGAACCTGTTACAACAATTGTTTTTCCTGCTACGGAGTCGTTGTGTGCTTTTGCGATCTCGTTGAGCATGTATACAACACCGTAACCAGTAGCCTCTGTACGGATCAGTGAACCGCCGAAGGAGAGGCCTTTACCTGTGAGGACACCCTCATAGAGACCACGGATTCTCTTGTACTGTCCGAAGAGATATCCAATCTCACGTCCGCCGACACCGATATCACCAGCCGGAACATCTGTATCTGCGCCGATATATTTGCAAAGTTCTGTCATAAAGCTCTGGCAGAATGCCATAACCTCTCTGTCAGATTTACCCTTAGGATCGAAGTTGGAGCCACCTTTTCCACCGCCGATCGGAAGGCCTGTAAGAGAGTTTTTAAAGGTCTGCTCAAAACCAAGGAATTTCAGGATACCCTGATTTACAGAAGGATGGAATCTTAAGCCGCCTTTGTATGGTCCGATGGCGCTGTTGAACTGAACACGATATCCCTTGTTAACCTGTACAGTTCCGTTATCATCGATCCACGGTACTTTGAAGGAGATGATCCTCTCTGGCTCTACAAGACGCTCAAGGATGGAAAGTTTACGATACTCTTCCTCATTTTTGTCAATTACGACTTTAAGGGAATCGAGAACTTCCTTAACTGCCTGATGGAATTCTGGCTCGCCAGGATTCTGTGCTACAACTCTTTCATAAACTTCTTCTGTGTAAGACATTGTTGTTTCCTCCTCATCACGTATTAAATTGTGTTTGAAAACTAAATTCGAGTGCTATTATACATTAACCTGCTAAAAAAGGGAAGTGCTAAATTAAAATTTTTAAAATTTTTATTTCTTGCGTTGAAAGCACAAATGTGAGAAGATATAGAAATAGATATTTTTTGACTATGAAAATAAAATGGTTAAATAATAGTGAAAATGAGAAGAGGAGTGGTTTTTATGAGAACATTCGGGAAATCATCAAAGCTTGATAATGTATTGTATGACGTGCGTGGACCGGTTGTGGATGAGGCTGCCAGAATGGAAGAAGATGGGATGGAGATCCTGAAGCTGAATATCGGTAACCCGTATCCGTTTGGATTTTCCGCACCGCAGGAAGTGATCCTGGATATGCTTAGTAATGTACGTACTTCACAGGGATATTCCGATTCCAAGGGTATTTTTTCCGCAAGAAAGGCAATCATGCAGTATGCCCAGCTTCGCGGGATCCCGGGAGTTACCATCAATGATATTTATACAGGAAATGGTGTCAGTGAGCTGATCAATCTCTGTATGCAGGCACTTCTGGATAACGGGGATGAGATCCTGATCCCGGCTCCGGATTATCCCCTGTGGACGGCAACTGCCACACTGGCAGGAGGAAATGTAGTCCACTATATCTGTGATGAGCAGTCTGACTGGTATCCGGATATCGAGGATATCAAGAGTAAGATCACACCAAGGACCAAAGCGATCGTTATCATCAATCCAAATAACCCGACAGGTGCCGTATATCCGAAGGAGATCCTGGAGCAGATCGCGGACATTGCAAGAGAGCATGAGCTGATCATCTTTTCCGATGAGATCTATGACCGCCTTGTTATGGATGGATACAAACATACTTCCATCGCTTCTCTTGCACCGGATGTATTCTGCGTGACATTTTCAGGACTGTCAAAGTCTCATATGATCGCAGGTTTCCGTATCGGATGGATGATCTTAAGCGGAGCCAAGAACAAGGCCAAAGGTTATATAGAGGGAATCAACATGCTTTCTTCCATGCGCCTTTGCTCCAATGTTCCGGCACAGTCGATTGTACAGACTGCACTGGGCGGATATCAGAGTGTCAATGAGTATATCCAGCCAGGCGGACGTGTTTACGAGCAGAGAGATTTTATCTATAAGGCTCTGAATGATATTCCGGGAATTTCCGCTGTAAAGCCGCGTGCGGCATTTTACATATTCCCGAAGATCGATACCGAGAAATTCAATATCTATAATGATGAGCAGTTTGCCCTGGATTTCCTTCATGACAAGCAGGTTCTCATCGTTCCGGGTAAAGGCTTTAACTGGAACCAGCCGGATCATTTCCGTATTGTTTATCTGCCGGATATCCGTCAGCTGGATAAGGCAATGAAGAAGATGAAAGAGTTCTTTGCTACATATAAGCAGGTCTGATCACCAATACAAATATTTTCGGCATAGACCAAAACGGAAAAAAATGCTATAATCATATCTGAAATATCCCGGTCATCAGGGCCGGGATATATGAAATAAGACCAGAATTGCTTGAGAGGGGAATGAGGAGGGACCGTTATCGGACAGCAATAAAACAGAAATCGAAAGGGGAAATAACGGATGAGCAAATTCAACATGAAAGTGACACCTGAGATTGAGAAACTTACGCAGATCTGTCGTGAGAATGATAAACTGGATCTGTCTTTATATGGCAAGTACGATGTCAAGCGAGGTTTGCGTGACCTGAATGGAAAGGGTGTCCTTGCGGGACTTACCCAGATTTCCAATGTCCAGGCAACCAAGATCGTGGATGGGAAAGAGGTTCCCTGTGCAGGTAAGCTTTCTTACCGGGGATATGATATCAAGGATCTGACAAAAGGCTTCATCAATGACCGGCGTTTTGGTTTTGAGGAAGTAACCTATCTGCTTCTTTTCGGAAAACTTCCGAATCAGGAAGAACTGAATGAATTTTCCGGGATTCTTGCGAATCAGCGCCAGCTGCCGCGGAATTTTGTAAGGGATATCATTATGAAGGCGCCATCCAGAGATATTATGAATGCTCTGTCAAGAAGTGTGCTGACACTTTATTCCTACGACAAAGATCCGGATAATATTGAACTGGAGAATGTGCTCCGTCAGTGTATCAATCTGATCAGTGTTTTCCCGTTGTTATCTGTTTATGCATATCAGGCCTATAATCATTATGAGAAAGGTAAGAGCCTTTATATCCATCAGCCGAAGAAGGAACTTTCCACAGCAGAAAATATCCTGCGCCTTTTAAGACCGGATAAGAAATATACGGCACTGGAGGCGGAGATTCTGGATATTGCTCTGATCCTTCATATGGAGCATGGCGGCGGTAACAACTCTACCTTTACTACACATGTGGTTTCTTCTTCCGGAACCGATACGTATTCCGCAATTGCGGCAGCCCTGGGTTCTCTGAAAGGCCCGAAACACGGTGGCGCCAACATCAAAGTTGTAAAAATGTTCAATGATATGCGTAAGCATGTGCATGATTACAGTGATGAAGAGGAAGTCAGTGTTTACCTTAAGAAACTTCTTCACAAGGAGGCCTTTGATAAACGTGGGCTGATCTATGGTATGGGACATGCGATCTATTCTGTTTCCGATCCACGTGCAGAAGTATTTAAGGGGTATGTGGAGCAGCTTGCAAGAGAAAAAGGCAGAATGAAGGATTATCAGCTGTATGCTACGGTAGAGCGCCTTGCGCCAAAGGTTATTGCAGAGGAGCGTAAGATCTATAAAGGTGTCAGTGCCAATGTGGACTTTTACAGTGGATTTGTTTACAGTATGCTGGATCTGCCCCTGGAACTCTACACACCGATGTTTGCCATTGCACGTATTGTAGGCTGGAGTGCACATCGTATGGAAGAGCTTATCAATGTGGATAAAATTATCCGTCCTGCATATAAGAATGTTCTTCCGGAAGCAGAGTATATTCCTCTTGGTGAGCGATAGGAAAGGCAATGGAAAATGACAGAATATAATGAGACAGCACTGGTACTGGAAGGCGGTGGAAACAGAGGTGTTTTTACTGCAGGAGTACTGGATTACCTGATGGAACAGAAAGTGGAATTCCCATATGTAGTGGGAGTATCAGCGGGCGCCTGCAATGCCATTGATTATGTATCCGGGCAGGTAGGGCGTACCAGAAGATGTATGATCGTGGAAAATAAGGAATACCGTTATATCAGTCTGAAAAATATTCTGGATAAGAAAAGTCTGTTTGACATGGATATGATCTTTGACAGGTATCCCAATGAGATTTTCCCATTTGATTTTGACGAGTACTTTAAATCGGATATTGAATGTGAGATGGTTGTGACGAACTGTCTTACAGGAGAAGCAGAGTATCTGTCCGAAAAGCAGGACAGACAGAGACTTATGGATATCTGCAGAGCGTCCAGCAGCATTCCGGGAATGAGCCCGATGGTAACGATAGACGGGCAGCTGTATCTGGATGGAGGGGCGGCAGATTCCATACCTCTTATCCATGCCATGAAAAAAGGCCACCGGAAAAATGTGGTCATTCTTACCAGAAATCAGGAATACCGTAAGAAAAAACCAGGTAAAAGCAAAGCCGTATATGTGGCTGCTTTTAAGAAGTATCCGAATCTTTTAAATACATTGCTCAACCGTTATCAGGTGTATAATAAGACCCTGGAACTGATTGAAAAATGGGAAAAAGAAGGTCATATTTTTGTGATCCGACCGGAAATCGAGACCGTTTCCCGTACGGAACAGAATGCGGAAGCATTAAGCGGATTTTACAAGCATGGGTATGAAGTAATGAAAGACCGTCTGGGTGAACTTTATGATTACCTGGAAAAAGAAAACTGAGGTGGAATAGATGTTCAGAAGTTTTTTTCCGGATGAATATCTGGATTCTGCGTATGTAATTGACTATGAGAAGCTTTACAGAGAAGGATACAGAGGGCTTCTTTTTGATATTGATAATACCATTGTCCCGCACGGCGCACCGGCAGATGAACGGGCAAGGAAACTGTTTGAAAAGCTGAGGGGGATCGGGTTTCGATACTGTTTTGTATCCAACAACCAGAAACCCCGCGTAGAGCCTTTTGCCAAGGCCGTAGAGGGAAATTTTATAGAAAATGCCCATAAACCGGCTGTGAAGAATTACAAAAAAGCCTGTCAGGTGATCCAGACAGAACCTGACCGGACAATTTTTGTGGGGGATCAGCTGTTTACGGATATTTACGGAGCGAAGCGGGCGGGGATCCGTACGATTCTTGTAAAACCGATTCATCCAAAAGAGGAAATTCAGATTGTGCTGAAACGCTATCTGGAAAAAATAGTACTATATTTTTACCAAAAAGAGGAGGGGAAGAATTCATGAACCATATTGTAATTATCGGCTTTATGGGTTCAGGAAAGACACGAGTTGGAAAGAGGCTGGCGAAGGACCTGGGACTTCCGTTTATTGACGTGGACAGACTGATCGTGAAGAAAATGAACATGTCGGTAAAGGAGGTATTTGAACGCTTTGGAGAGCCGTTTTATCGTGCACTGGAGACAATGGCAGTTAAAGAGCTGTCTACAGATGGTGAGCGTAAGGTAATCTCTGTCAGCGCTGGACTGCCTCTGCAGGAGCAGAACCAGAAATATCTTCAGAATATGGGGACGATCATCTATCTGAAGGGATCTGCGGCAACACTGATCAAACGTCTGGAAGGAAGCAACAATCCAACACTGGAGGGAGCTGAGAACAAAGAGGACAAGATCAAGAAACTTCTCAAGCAGAGAGATCCTGTTTATGAGAAGTTTGCAGACATTAAAGTTGTCACAGGAGTGAAGCCTTTTGACGAACTGATTGCAGAAATTGAAGAAAAATTAAAGGCTTAAATAAAAAAACAGTTGAAAAATGACAAAAGGTATTATAGAATAATCCATAGCGAAAAAGAACCGCATATATTAAGGAGGAAATATTTATGATTTCAGCAGGTGATTTCAAAAATGGTATCACACTTGAAATTGATGGAAACGTATGTCAGATCGTTGAATTCCAGCATGTAAAACCAGGAAAAGGCGCAGCCTTTGTAAGAACAAAATACAAAAACATTATCACAGGATCTGTAGTGGAGAAATCTTTCCGTCCTACAGAGAAATTCCCGGCTGCACGTATCGAGCGTGTAGATATGCAGTATCTGTATCAGGATGGTGATTTATACTACTTTATGAATACAGAGACATATGATCAGGTTGGTCTTACAAAAGATCAGGTTGGCGATTCTCTGAAATTCGTTAAAGATAACGAAATGGTTAAGGTTTGCTCTCATAACGGCGAGGTATTCGCAATCGAGCCTCCTCTTTTCGTAGAGCTTGAGGTTATTGAGACAGAGCCAGGATTTGCAGGAAATACAGCACAGGGTGCTACCAAACCGGCAACTGTTGAAACAGGTGCACAGGTTCAGGTTCCTCTGTTTGTAAACCAGGGCGACAAGCTGAAAATTGACACAAGAACAGGAGAGTATCTCTCCCGTGTATAACGAATAAACTGCGTAGCAGTTGATTGGCTATGAACAAGTAGCGAATGCGGATTATGAATATCTGCTTATGATGAAAAAACCCGCTTATGCGGGTTTTTTTATGTCCGTTTTTAGAAATTACCTTGACACAAAAAATCATTCTGGTATAATTAAACCCAGTCAAAAATAACTGACCAAGAAGTTCGTCTGTCCACCAGAGATGTCCGGAAATGATCCGGCCACGGAAGTCTTTTGAGGGCTTGTACTGGTTTCGACGGGGGCTTTGAAGTTAGGGAAGCCATCCGCAGACTCCTGGACTGCGTACCAACCGGGAACTAAATATAAACGCAGACGAAAAGTTAGCGTTAGCAGCCTAAGCTGCTCGTCAGCCCCGTTGCACTCACACATCGGGAATCTGGCGTCGACTATGTGAGAAACCTTGCCGGGTAAGCTTTGCCCCGGTAGATGTATCATGAAGCTACTGAAGCAGTAAGCCTGTCGGTGGGCGTGCTGCCGAGGGAATGTTAAATCAGCGACTGTGATGGGAGATGCCTTAAGGGATAGGCTTTCGGACAGGGGTTCGATTCCCCTCAGGTCCATTTATGGAACGTCCCGGAAAGACAGCATTTATGCGGCTTTCCGGGAATTTTTTTTACTTTCTTTTTTAGATATCAGAAATTTCTTCGCGGATACAGAAAGCGATGGTGATAAAATGAAAAAACCTCTGCTCAATTTAAAAAAGCAGAATACAAAATCAGATTACTATGATTATAATCTTGTCGCTGTCATCGTACTTCTGGTATGTTTCGGACTGGTTATGCTGTACAGCACCAGTTCTTATATGGCGGAAGTAAATTATGGCAATGATATGTTTTATTTTAAGAAACAGGCACTGATCAGTGCGGCCTGTCTAATCGGAGCATTATTTATTTCAAAAATACTGGATTATCATGTCCTTCTTCCTTTTACAACCGCACTTTATGTGGCTTCACTGATCCTTATGGGCCTGGTCCGCACTCCGCTGGGGCATTCTTCCCATGGTGCAACCAGATGGCTGTATATCGGACCGATCAACTTTCAGCCTGCCGAAATAGCCAAGATTGCGGTCATCATCATGATGGCCTATATGATCGGAAAGATGGGACGAAAGGTAAAAACTCTGAAAAGCTGTATGATCCTGGGACTTCCGGGAGCAGGACTTGCGCTGGCTGCTTATGTGCTTACCGATAACTTAAGTACTGCCATGATCATTCTGGGCATTACTGTAGGAATGGTTTTTGTGGCACATCCGGATACACGTCCGTTTATCATTATAGGTATCGTCGGTATAGTCCTGATCGTAATCGGTGTGCTGTTTCTGGTTGTAACAACCAAGGACAGTAACAGTTTCCGAGTTATGCGAGTGCTGGTGTGGCTGCAGCCTGAGAAATATTCTGATGAAGGTGGATACCAGACGTTACAGGCGCTGTATGCCATCGGTTCCGGGGGCTTTTTCGGACGGGGACTTGGAAACAGTATCCAGAAACTGGGAAGTGTTCCTGAGGCTCAGAACGATATGATTTTTTCCATTATCTGTGAAGAACTCGGAGTTTTCGGAGGCATTTTTGTACTGATCCTGTTCGGGTATCTTCTGTACAGATTGTTCTTTATTGCACAGAATGCTCCGGATCTGTTCGGCTCTCTGATCGTCACGGGAATTTTTATACATATTGCGCTGCAGGTAATCCTGAACATTGCCGTTGTACTGAATCTGATGCCGAATACAGGTGTTACATTGCCCTTTATCAGCTATGGAGGAACCTCTATTGTATTCCTGATGTCAGAGATGGCAATTGCCCTCAGTGTGGCCCGTCAGATAAAATTTCAAGAGTAAAATAGTTTTAAAATCAAAATATTTTTGCTCTGGAGCCATTTTTTGGGAAAATCCTCTTGACAACTGTTTTTGCAGACTATATACTTGGCTCAAAAAGAGGAAACAGATTCGATCTGTAACGATTAAAGGAGAAATTAAGACATGTTAGAAAAAATGAAAGAAATGCTTGCAGAGCAGTTAAATTGTGAGGCATCTATAATTACACCGGAGACATCTTTCAAGGATGATCTCGGAGCAGATTCTCTGGATCTTTTTGAGCTGGTTATGGCTCTTGAGGATGAGTACAATGTTGAGATTCCGGCAGAGGAGCTTACAGATCTGAATACAGTTGGAGATGTAATCGAGTATCTTAAAAACAAAGGTGTGGAAGCATAAGCAGGAATTAAGAGATCCTCTGGGACAATGGTGTCTCAGGGGATTTTTCTGTGTATAGGGAAGACGGGGGATTCCGTCGGAAAACCTATGGACATTTTGAAGGCTTTAGGTATATAATATCACCTATAATGAGAAACAACAAAACGAGGAGAAAAGAAATGACAAAGATCAGAACAAGATTTGCACCGAGTCCTACAGGAAGAATGCATGTGGGTAACTTAAGAACAGCTCTTTATGCTTATTTGATCACAAAACATGAAGGCGGAGATTTTATCCTTCGTATTGAAGATACAGACCAGGAACGTTATGTGGAGGGAGCTGTAGATATTATTTACCGTACCCTTGAGAAAACCGGACTTATCCATGATGAGGGACCGGATAAAGACGGCGGATTCGGTCCGTATGTACAGAGTGAGCGTCAGGCAACAGGCATGTACCTGAAATATGCAAAACAGCTTATTGAGCAGGGAGATGCATACTACTGCTTCTGCGGCAAGGAAGAACTGGAGAGTATGAAACGTACAGTTGCAGGCAAGGAGATCTCCATCTATGATAAGAGATGTCTCCACCTTTCCAAAGAAGAGGTTCAGCGTCGTCTGGATGCGGGAGAACCTCATGTTATCCGTTTCAATATGCCGACAGAGGGAACTACAACCTTCCACGATGTTATTTACGGTGATATCACAGTCAACAATGAAGAGATGGAGGATCTGATCCTGATCAAATCTGATGGATATCCGACATACAATTTTGCAAACGTAATTGATGACCATCTTATGGGGATTACGCATGTTGTAAGAGGTAATGAGTATCTTTCCTCTTCTCCGAAGTACAACCGTATTTACGAGGCATTCGGATGGGAGATCCCGGTTTATGTACATTGTCCGCTGATCACAGATGAGACACATCAGAAACTTTCCAAGAGATGCGGCCATTCTTCCTATGAGGATCTGATCGATCAGGGCTTTGTTACAGAGGCAGTGATCAATTATGTTGCGCTTCTTGGATGGAGCCCGGCAGACAACCGTGAGATTTTCTCTCTTCCGGAACTTGTGGAAGCGTTTGATTACCACCATATCAACAAATCACCGGCAGTTTTTGATATTGCCAAGCTGAAATGGATGAATGGTGAGTACATCAAAAAAATGGATCCGGATGCGTTCTATGAGAGAGCACTTCCGTATCTGAAAGAAGTTCTGAAGAAAGACTTTGATCTTAAAAAGATCGCAGGTATGGTTCAGACCAGAATTGAAGTATTCCCGGATATCCCGGAGCTTGTGGACTTCTTTGAGGAAGTTCCGGAATATGACAGTGCAATGTACCGCCACAAAAAAATGAAAACAACAGAGGAGACTTCCCTTGCAGTTCTCAAGGAGGTACTTCCTGTACTGGAAGCACAGGAGGATTATACCAATGATCCGCTGTATGCATCTTTAAGTGCTTTTGTAAAGGAGCACGGCTATAAGAACGGTTATGTAATGTGGCCGCTGCGTACAGCAGTATCCGGCAAGCAGATGACGCCGGCCGGCGCAACAGAGATCATGGAGATCATCGGTAAGGAAGAGACACTGAAACGTGTACATGCAGCAATCGAAAAACTTGAGCACGAATAAGTGCATAGTCAATAATCCAGTTATGAAACGAAATCCATCTCAAAAACGGGCGATCGCCCACCTGTCAGGACCGATGATGGTTCTGGCAGGCCCCGGTTCGGGGAAAACTTCCGTCATAGTAGAAAGAACAGCACATATGATCCATGAAGGGAAGATACCGGCTTCCTCTGTTCTTGTTGTGACCTTTTCAAGGGCGGCAGCCGTAGAAATGAAAGAACGGTTTCTGAAATTTACCGGAGTTTCGAGGACAGGCGTTACATTTGGAACTTTTCATGGTGTATTTTATGGAATCCTGAAACAGGCATATGGTCTCAACGGAAGCAACATTCTTTCTGAAGAGGAAAAGTATGCGATCTTAAGGGAACTGGCAGTAAATTGTGCCGCAGAACAGTCCCAGGAAGGGGACTTTGTGGAAGATGTGGCAAAAGAGATCAGTGTTGTCAAAGGGGGAAGAATTTCACTGGAACATTACTATTCTTCCTGCTGTCCGGATGAAGTGTTCCGGCAGATTTTTCAGGGGTATCGGAAAGTCCTGAATGAAAGAAGAAAGCTTGATTTTGACGATATGCTTTTGAGCTGCTATGAGCTTTTGCGTAAAAGAAAAGATATTCTGGCAGCATGGCAGAAAAAATTCCGGTATATTCTGGTGGATGAGTTTCAGGATATCAACCATCTTCAGTATGATATTGTAAAAATGCTGGCAGCTCCGGAAAATAATCTGTTTGTGGTGGGAGACGATGACCAGTCTATTTATCATTTCCGTGGAGCACGTCCGGAGATTATGCTGAATTTTCCGGAAGATTTCAAAAATGCGGAAACAGTATTGCTGAATATTAATTACCGGTGCAGCGGAAATATTTTGAACACAGCTATGAAAGTAATTGATCATAACGAAAACCGTTATGTAAAAAAACTTTCTACACCCAATAACCTAGGAGAACCTGTAGAGGTAAAGGAATTTAAAAATCCAAGAGATGAGTATATGACAGCTGCGGGAATACTGAAAGACCGGATGGAAAAAGGGGAATATATTGAAGATACCGCCTTTCTTTTCCGGACCAATCAGGAGGCAGAAGGCCTGGTTGCCGCATTGATGGAATATGGGGTTCCTTTTACCATGAAAGAGAAACTGCCCAATCTGTTCCGCCACTGGATCTGTAAAAATATGATCGCCTATCTGAAAATGGCACAGGGGGACCGGAGCAGAAGTACATTTCTGGAAATTATGAACCGCCCTAACCGCTACATAGCCAGAGAGGCTCTTGCCGAAAAAAACATAGATTTTAAGGCTCTTGCCGAATTTTATAAAGATAAGGACTGGATGTGTGACAGGATCACAACACTGGAAACACATCTTCGGATCTTGAAAACCATGGCCCCTTATGCAGCCATTAATTTTATCCGAAACGGCATGGGATATGAAGAATACTTGCAGGAATACGCAAGGTATCGTAAAATAAAGCCAGAAGAGCTCTGGGAGACCTTAAACCGGATACACGAAAGTGCCAGAGGAATGAAAACGCTGGAAGACTGGCTGGCCTATATGGATGAATATACCAGAAAACTGGAAGAACAGGCGAAAAAACAGGACGTGAAAAGGGAAGGCTGTGTGATATCTACCCTTCACGCTGTAAAAGGCCTGGAGTATGACCGGGTATATATTATGAATGTCAATGAGGGCAGTATGCCTTACCGGAAAGCGGTTCTGGAAGCGCACCTTGAGGAAGAACGGAGACTTTTCTACGTTGGAATGACGCGGGCAAAGAAGAAACTTTGTCTGTGCTATGTGAGAATGCAGTACGAGAAGGAACGGGAGCCGTCACGGTTCCTTGAGGAGGCAGGATTATGAACGGGATCATTTACTACACAAAGATAAGAGACGAATATTCTGGCAAAAACATGGAGCATATGATCGGGGAAAAGCTTCTGGAGATCGGGCTGGAAAGAGAATATGGCCGGAAACTTGCCTTTGAACCCAGGGCTAAGGGGGAACATGGGAAACCGTTTTTTACCCTTCTTCCAAAGATCCATTATAATATTTCACATTCCGGAAAATATGTGATGTGTTTATTTGCAGGTGAAGAAGTAGGTATTGATATACAGATCCATAAGAAGGTTAATTATGAGAGGATCCTTGAGAGACTGGTACCTGCAGATATGGTGAGGGAGATCCTGGAAGCAGATGATATGGAGAAGGCTTTTTTTGCACAGTGGGTATTGCGGGAAGCTTATATCAAATGGACGGGAGAAGGATTGTCCAGAGATTTAAGGACGATTCCCATGGACAAAGGAAATTACATGATGCTGGAAATGAAACCGGGATACAGCGGCGCAGTCTGGTCAAAAGATGATCTGGAATTGCGCTTTGAATACGAAGATATCATACTGAGATAAACTGTACCAGAATAGAGAAAATGAAATGAACAAAGAGATGAAACGCAGCTTCCGGATTTTTATTCTGAAGATCCTGGCAGTTGTTTTTGTGCTGTGTATATGTTATTTTTTATATGCATTTGTATACAGAGCAAAAACAGAACTGCCAACAAAAGCTGTGGTGACAAACAGAGGTGCTGCAGTGTATACGCTGCGGGGCCAGAAACAGATGCTTTCCCAGAAAGAGGCATTTTCCTATTTTGCCTTTGACGGAAGAGAAAAAGAGAAAGAATATGGAACTTATGTCATTCCCGGACTGAAAAATACAAGGACGCTGCTTACGGAAAAAGGTGCCACACCGGCCATGTGCACGTCCATGACTCCTCAGGGACTGGCAGTTACCGAAGATTATGTGCTGATCAGTGCTTACTGCAGCACACAGAAACATAATTCGGTCATCTATGTGATCGATAAAGAGAAACATAACTTTATAAAAGAAGTAGTGCTGCCTGGACAGCCTCATGTGGGAGGCCTTGCCTACGATCCGGAACATAAGATTCTGTGGTATTCTTCCAATATTAACGGAATTGCACAGGCAGTAAGCATAAAAATGGATACAATAGAAGCCTATGATTATGATGACAGTCACCTGCCGGTGGATACTTTGCAGACAGTCAGTCTTTATGGAATTGTAAGGGATTCATTTATGACTTTTTACGAAGGGTGTCTGTATGTAGGCTGCTTTGAAAAATATAACGAAAGTGTAATTGCACGATACGGAGTTGACGCAGATGGAAATCTGATCAATACCATGGATGAGGAGCTGGGCATGGATTTTGAAATGGCAGTTCCGCTGGATTATTCCACCATATCGGAGCAGGTCCAGGGAATCGCTTTTTACAATGACAAACTGCTGATCTCTCATTCCTTTGGAATCCTGCCATCCAGACTGGTATTTTATGAACAGTCCGACAAGCGTCTGTATGTAAATGAAAATTCGGCCAGGACCTACCGCTTTCCGGAGCGCCTGGAACAGATCGTGGTGGAGGGAGACAATCTCTATGTGATGTTTGAATCCTGTGCCTATGCATACCGTGCATCCTCCGTAAATATTGTGGACCGGGTACTGAAGCTGAGCCTTCCGAAGATGGAGGCTTACGATGAGGAAGAAAGCCTCTTTTTTCTGTCGGAATAAAGGAAAAACAGATTTTTTCCAAAGGAGACAAAGGGTACTAAATCCTGCATGTCCGCAATATATTTAAGTGTAAGAGGTGAAAAAATGGACGCAAACCAGATTCAGAACCTGTTTGCCAGCAATGTCCGCCAGCTGTTGGTGGATGCAGACCTTGATTATGATAAATTATATGAGATACGTCTCCGGGTGGGAAGACCTCTGTTTCTTACCTATGACGGGGGAGAATGTTTTCTGCGGCAGAAAGACACAGAGCCTTATCTGGTGACACGGGAGGATCTGAAGGAGACACTGGAATATGTCAGTGGTTATTCTCTGTACGCTTATGAAGACGAAATACGTCAGGGATTTTTGAGTGTACAGGGCGGACATCGTGTAGGAGTTACCGGAAAAGTGATCCTGGACGGAAACCGGGTCCGGGGAATGAAATACATTTCCTGCATCAATGTGCGGCTGGCTCATGAGATCCAGGGATGTGCCGGAGGCGTGATGCCTTATATCCAGACACGAGAGCAGATTATGCACACATTGATCGTTTCCCCGCCCAGATGTGGGAAGACTACGCTTCTTCGGGATATCATCCGCCAGATGAGTAATGGTTGGGGAGATATTTCTGGTGTGACAGTAGGGGTGGTAGATGAGCGAAGTGAACTTGCAGGATGTTATCAGGGAATTCCGCAGAATGATCTTGGAATGCGGACAGACATCCTGGACGGCTGTCCGAAAGCAGAGGGCATGCAGATGCTGATCCGGTCCATGTCACCGGTTGTGGTTGCTGTGGATGAGCTTGGAAAGGAAGAAGATTTCAAGGCAGTGGAAGCGGTGATCCACTGTGGCTGTCGTCTGATCGCCACTGCTCACGGTGATTCTGTGGAAGAAACGTTGTCTCAGCCGTTTTTTCAGAAGTTGTGGGAAGCGCGGGTTTTTCAAAGATATATTTTTCTTGGAAAACATGACCGTGCGGGAATTGTAGAGGGAATTTATGATGGAAACGGAAAATGCCTATGTACAGAATTGTAGGATGCATTCTGCTCGTGGCGGCAGGGACCGGAATGGGATTTTCCGGAAGTATGAAGCTTTCGGAGAGAATATATACGCTTGAGATGCTGCTGCGGATGGGAATCTTCCTGAAAGGAGAGATCCGTTGCGGAAATATGTCTCTGCCGGATGCTTTTTACGGAGTTGCCGGAAGAATGGATGGAAAATACAGGGAATTTCTCATAAGTGCTGCAGACAGGATGAAGTCTGGAACAGGAGAAACGCTCTCACAGATATGCAGGGAATGTGCAGAAACATCCCTGAAAAAAAGCTGCCTTACCTCCGGGGAAAAGGACGCTTTTTTTTCTTTGGGAGAGCATCTTGGTTATCTGGATCTGGAAATGCAGATGAAACAGCTTTCTCTATATGAGGAAAACCTGGAAGAGGAGATTTCCCGGTTAAAAGAAGAGGCCTCCGTAAAAAAGAGATTGTACCGGAGTCTGGGAATTCTGGGAGGACTGCTTCTGGCGGTGCTTTTGATATAGAGGTTTTGTCTGAACAGTGAAGATGGGACGGGCTTATTGAAGAAAAAGGAGGGAGTTTTTGGAGGTCAGTATCATATTTAAGATTGGGGCAGTAGGGATTCTGGTCTCTGTTCTTTCTCAGATCCTGAAGCACAGCGGAAGGGAAGAACAGGCATTTCTCGTAAGTCTTTCAGGACTTCTGATCGTGCTGTTCTGGATCGTACCGTATATCTATGAACTCTTTGAAAATATCCAGCAGCTTTTTGTTCTTTAAAGGAGGTAAAAAACGTGGATATTTTAAGAATTTCCATTTTGGGAACAGTGGGTGTTCTTCTGGGGATCCTTCTGAAATCACGGGCTCCTGAATATACAAGTCTGATTACTGTGGGAATCGGTCTGATGATCCTGGGCCTGGCGGCAGGAAAGATCGGATATCTTTTTCAGTCTCTTGAAAAACTGAAAGAATGTCTTCCGGTTGACGGAAGTTACATCACTACCTTATTAAAAATGATCGGAATTACCTATATCGGACAATTTTCATCTGGTATATGTAAAGATGCCGGGTATGCTTCCACAGGGGCACAGATCGATCTGTTTTGCAGATTGTCTGTGATGGTTCTGAGTATGCCGGTACTGCTGGCACTTCTGGATACGATACAGGGATTTCTTGTATGAAAAAAAAAGAAACAGATCAGAAGAGGGGATCAGAAGAAAAAAGAAGAGCAAAGGTCTGGTGGAAAGCCAGGATCGTGGTCCTGGTAATGATATGCACGGGATTGATACAGTGGCCGGAGCGGATGGATACTGGTGTAAATGGTGTTTGTGTTTTTGCACAGCCGGTATCAGGAGAAACAACAGAAGCGGATGCGGTCCGACAGGCAGACTCAGAAGGTTCTGCATCCATAGACAATTCCCAGGAAAAACAGCTCACAGATCAGCTGGAACTTACAGATCTGCAGTCCATGGTGGATGAAATGCTTGGTGAGAACAGCTTTTCTGTTACAGAAGCTTTCCACAGGTTATTGTCCGGTGAAGAAGTGCTTTCGGAGGAGAGTGTGCGGGAATTTCTGCACAGTCTCCTTTTTTCCAGCCTTGAAAAAGAAAAAAGCCTGATCGTAAAACTGCTGCTTCTTCTCTTATTCGCGGCAGTTTTTTCCGGATTTGCAGGCGCTTTTGACAACGGACAGATCGGTGAGATCAGTTTTTATGTTGTGTATCTTCTTGTTTTTACTTTGCTGATGAACAGCTTTTCCGGCTTAAGTGCATCACTGCTTTCCATACTGCGGTGGATCACGGAATTTATGAAAGAGCTGTCGCCGGTGTACTTTATGGCAGTGGCTGCTGCATCCGGAGCATCTACGGCTGCTGTTTTCTATCAGGGAGTACTTCTTCTGGTGTGGCTGTTTCAGTGGATACTGGAAAGTGTTTTGCTTCCTGGAGTCAGCTTGTATATACTTCTTAAGTTTGTGAATCATCTTTCCAGGGAAGAGATGCTGGGAAAGATGGCAGAACTGATCGAAACTTTGATTTCCTGGGGCCTTCGGACGCTGCTGGGGGTTGTTGCAGGACTGCAGGTAGTGCGGGGACTGGTGACTCCAGTGATGGATTCTCTGAAAAGAAGTGCCATCGGAAAAACTGCCGGTACGCTTCCGGGGGTAGGTAATGCGGTCAATGCAGTGACAGAACTGGTGCTTACGACAGCAGTTCTTGTAAGAAACAGTCTGGGTGTGGTGTTTCTTCTTGTATTTCTGGTGGTCGGAGCCGGCCCCGTGATCCGCTACGGACTGCTGGCTCTTGTATACAGGTTTCTGGCGGCAGTGGCACAGCCGGTGTCTGATAAACGGCTTGTGGAAGTATTCAGTACCATGGGAGAAGGGTGCGCTCTTCTGATGCGGATCCTGTTTACAGCAGAAGTTTTATGTATGTTGACATTTCTGATATTGATGGCAGGGGGAATCTGATCATGCGGCAGGAAATCTATCAGTGGATGAAAGATCTGGCTTTTTTTCATGTGCTTACTACGGCGATCCTGCATATTCTGCCGGATAAACGGTATGAACAGTATGTCCGTCTGTTTATGGGCCTTCTCCTGATACTTCTTATCTGCACGCCTGTTTTTGCTGTTGTAGGAAAAAGTCAGGAACTTCTGGAGGGATTCCGGAAAAATTACAGCCAGGAAGAACAGGAGCGGATGGAAGCGGAAGCGCAGGGGATCCGGGAAACCTTTCTGAAGGAAGCTTACGAAAGTGAGCTGAAAAAACAGGTGGAGGAGATCTTAAATGAACAGAAGATTTTTTGTGGGGAAATTGAAGTGGATATGGAGAAAAATCTCCGGGTGATCATAAGGTTTTCTGAGAAGATCACGGAAAAGCAGAAGGAGGCGGTACAAGATGGGTGTGAAAGGATCTGCGGACTCGGAAAAGATCAGTATCAGATCCTGGATCCTGGCGATGGGGTGGAAGGAGTGGGGAATAGTACTTCTTCTGGGGATACTTCTGCTGGTGGCAGGGCTTCCGGTAACCCAGAAAAGCAGTAAGAATGCGAATACCCAGGTGTCTGAAAAAACAAGACTGGAGAGCCGCCTGGAGGAACTGCTTTCCAACGTGGAAGGAGTCGGAGAGGTGGAAGTGATCATTATGACCGGAGATGAAGGAAATACGGATGGTTTTTCCATAAGCAGCAAAAATGAAGTGACCGGCGTGCTGGTGGCTGCCCAGGGGGCGGGCAGCGCAGTGACAGTTCAGAATATTCAGCAGGCAATTATGGCATTATTTCAGATTGACGCCCATAAAATTAGAGTAATGAAAATGAAATGAGGAGAGTAGAAGTGAAAAAGATCATGAAGAAAAACCAGGTAATCATCACCTCGCTGGCCATTTTGATCGCGGTGGCCGGGTATCTGAATTTCGCAGATGTGGATCTGGGATTTAAAGATAAGGAGGCAAGCACCGACAGCAGCAGTATCCTGGACGATGTGAATTATGACCTGACCGATGAAACAGCCCTTCTGGATGAGAACGGGGCAGATGGCACAACCCAGTCGGAGGTGATGGATACCGCATCTCCGGGCGAAGCCGTACTTACCGGTGCGTCGGATTTTGCGGCGCAGGCGAAAATCAGCAGAGAACAGGTGCGCTCTCAGAACAAAGCGGACCTGCAGGCGATCATTAGCAATAAGGATATCAGCGATGAAGAAAAACAGAATGCCATCAATACCATGGTTTCCATGACAGATCTTACAGAAAAAGAGTCGGCAGCAGAACTTCTTCTGGAAGCGAAGGGCTTTGAGAATGTGATCGTAAATCTGACGGGAGAAACTGCGGATGTGGTAGTGCCGGATGCGGATCTTGAAGATGTAAAACGTGCACAGATCGAGGATATTGTAAAACGGAAAACCGGTGTGGCAGCAGAGAGTATTGTGATCACGCCTCTGAGCCAGAGTAAAGAAGCGGCAGATGATAATACATCAGATGCCCCGGATACAGCAGCGGACGCAGCAGGTGCGGAAAATGCCACAGACACAAAAGATACAGCGGGGAGTGAGGGCAATGAAGCGCAGGATACCGCTGCATCAGCAGAAAGTGATCCTGCAGATTCAGGATCAGAGGACAAAGAGACAGCAGCAGGTGCTCAGAATGATCCTACCATTGATACAGAGGGAATTTACGACTGAATTGCCTTGACAGCAAAGCCTTGTCTATACTAGAATAGGTAAGGTTATAGTAAAATAGAGATATCAGAGAATATACAGGAGGCTCACGTGTCGAAGTATACGAAAGAAATAGAAAAAAGAAGAACTTTTGCCATCATCTCCCATCCGGATGCCGGTAAAACAACATTGACAGAAAAATTTCTGCTGTATGGAGGGGCCATCAATCTGGCCGGAAGCGTAAAAGGTAAGGCTACGGCCCGCCATGCAGTATCAGACTGGATGGAGATCGAGAAGGAGCGAGGTATTTCCGTCACCTCTTCCGTACTTCAGTTCCATTATGACGGATATTGTATCAACATTCTGGATACACCGGGACATCAGGATTTCTCCGAGGATACTTACCGTACACTGATGGCAGCGGATTCCGCAGTCATGGTCATCGATGGTTCCAAAGGTGTTGAGGCACAGACACGTAAACTTTTTAAAGTCTGTGTTATGAGACACATCCCGATCTTTACTTTTATCAATAAGATGGACCGAGATGCAAATGATACGTTTGATCTTCTGGATGAGATCGAAAAAGAGCTTGGTATTGCTACTTGTCCGATCAACTGGCCGATTGGTTCCGGTAAGAAATTCCGAGGAGTTTTTGACCGTAATACAAAGAAGATCCTTACCTTCTCCGATACACAAAAAGGTACCAAGGAAGGTGTGATCGAAGAGATCGATATTGATGATCCGCATGCAGATGAGATCATGGATCCGGAGCAGAAAGAGCAGCTGATGGAAGAAATTGAGCTTCTGGATGGCGCAAGTGCGGAGTTTTCCCAGGAAGAAGTCAGCAAAGGACAGCTGACACCGGTATTTTTCGGTTCCGCTCTTACTAACTTCGGTGTGGAGACATTCCTGGAGCATTTCCTGAAGATGACCACCTCTCCGCTTCCGAGAACTGCTGACTGCGGACCGATAGATCCGATGAGCGATGATTTTTCAGCCTTTGTATTTAAGATCCAGGCAAATATGAACAAGGCTCACAGAGACCGTATCGCATTTATGAGGATCTGTTCCGGCAAGTTTGACGCGACCAAGGAAGTTTATCATGTTCAGGGTGACAAGAAAATGCGCCTTCTTCAGCCGCAGCAGATGATGGCGGAATCCCGCCATGTTGTGGACGAGGCTTATGCAGGAGATATCATCGGTGTCTTTGATCCGGGTATCTTTTCCATTGGAGATACGATCTGTACGCCTGGAAAGAAATTTGCTTTTGAAGGAATCCCGACTTTCGCACCGGAGCATTTTGCACGTGTACGTCAGATCGATACCATGAAGAGAAAACAGTTTGTAAAAGGTATCAACCAGATCGCTCAGGAAGGTGCGATCCAGATATTCCAGGAGTTTAATACCGGTATGGAAGAGATCATCGTGGGCGTTGTAGGTGTCCTTCAGTTTGATGTCCTGAAATATCGTCTGGAGAATGAGTATAATGTAGATATCCGCCTTGAAACACTTCCATATGAGCATATCCGCTGGATCGCCAACAAGGAAGCTGTGAAAGTAGACAAGATCGTGGGAACTTCAGATATGAAGAAAGTCACAGATCTTAAGGGAAATCCGCTGCTTCTCTTTGTCAATGCATGGAGCGTTGGTATGGTTGAGGACAGAAACCCGGATCTGGTACTGACAGAATTCAGTAAATAAGCCCTTTTATTTCATAACATTTTTTGGTATAATAGTATAAAATTACGAACAAAAATATTATATCCGTAGGAGGGTTTCCCATGGCAGAAAAAAGAACAACATATAAGATACAGGATCTGGGCGGAATCGGTGAAGTCCACATTGCAGATGAGGTTGTTGCGATCGTTGCAGGACTTGCGGCAACAGACGTGGATGGAGTTGCTTCCATGGCAGGAAATATCACCAATGAGCTGGTAAGTAAACTTGGAAAGAAGAACCTGTCCAAGGGTGTGAGAGTAACCATTCTGGAAGGCGTCGTTACCGTGGATCTGTCACTGAATATCGAGTATGGCAGAAACATTCTTGAGACAAGCAAGAAGGTTCAGGAGAAAGTGAAATCCGCTATCGAGAATATGACAGGACTTGAGGTTGCAGATGTAAATATTCATATTGCCAGCGTGGATATGGAGAACGAAAAAGGAAAGTAAACCTTTCCTTTTTTCCGTCTTAGGAGGAAATTATGAGAAGAAGAGAACAGAGAGAACATGTATTTAAACTTATGTTTATGACAGAGTTTAATTCAGAAGAAGAGATGACAGAACAGCTCTCTCTTTATTTTGAGGGTCTTGGAGAACTTTCAGAGCAGGACCAGGAATATATGAAGAAGAAGTATGCACATGTGAAGGAGCATCTGGAAGAGATCGATGCACAGCTGAACAGTGCGAGCCGTGGCTGGAAGACCAAACGTATGAGCCGTGTGGATCTCGCGGCACTTCGTCTGGCAGTATATGAGATGGAATATGATGAGGATGTACCGACAGGAGTAGCGATCAATGAAGCGGTAGAACTTGCCAAGAGATTTGGCGGAGATGCTTCCGGTTCTTTTGTAAACGGAGTCCTTGGAAAGATCGCATCCGAAAAGGAAGAGAAGAAAAACGAGGAGGAGACTGCTGACACAGAAGAGAAAGCAGCAGAAACCCCAGAAGAGAACGCATGAGAAACGTCTATTCTGTCGGCCAGGTAAACCATTATGTCAAGAATATGTTTACTCAGGATTACTTTCTCCGTAAAGTCTATGTAAAGGGAGAAGTATCCAATTGTAAATATCATACCAGCGGGCATATCTATTTTTCCCTGAAGGATGAAACAGGTACATTAAGCTGTGTGATGTTTGCGGGGCATCGTCGTGGCCTTGCTTTTCGCATGAAGGACGGAGATAAGGTAGTTGTAGGTGGTGCTGTAGACGTATATGAGAGAGACGGGCGTTATCAGCTCTATGCGAAAGAAATCACACTGGAGGGCGCCGGTGCTCTCTATGAGCGGTATCTGGCACTGAAACAGGAGCTTGAGGATATGGGAATGTTTGCCCAGGAATATAAGCAGCCTATTCCTCATTTTATCCATACTCTTGGCGTGGTGACAGCACCTACCGGTGCGGCAGTACAGGATATCCGCAATATTGCAGGCAGAAGGAATCCGTATCTGCAGGTGATCCTCTACCCGGCACTTGTGCAGGGAGAAGGAGCGGCACAGAGTATTGTGAAGGGAATCCGGATGCTGGATGAAGCAGGGGTGGACGTGATCATCGTTGGCCGTGGAGGTGGCTCTATTGAAGATCTCTGGGCTTTTAACGAGGAGAGCGTGGCCCGTGCTATTTTTGAGTGCAGAACACCTGTGATTTCGGCAGTGGGACATGAGACGGATTTTACCATTGCGGATTTTGTGGCAGACTTACGGGCACCTACACCATCAGCTGCAGCAGAGCTGGCAGTAGATGATTTTCGCAGTGTCCTGGAGAATTTCCGTATGTACGGAGATCGTCTGCAGCGTGCCATGAACAGTAAGACAGCTCTTTTTTCTGCAAGACTTAAGTCCTATGAGACCAGATTTCAGTATCTGAGTCCGGAGTCCATGCTGCGGGAAAAACGCCAGTATGCATCAGATATGGAGGAACGTCTGCGTTCTTTCATGGAACAGAAGCTTACAGAGAAAAGACATGAACTGGCAATATGGATCCAGCGTTTTGAAGGGCTTTCCCCATTAAGAAAGTTAAATGGAGGATATGCCTTCGTGTCCGACGAAGGAGGACATGCAGTGACAGAGATCAGCCAGATAAAAAAGGGTGACAGGATTTCCATTGCAGTAACCGACGGAGTTATAGAAGCAGTTGCGGATCGCATCAGGAAGGAAGAGCGATAATGGCAGAGACAGAAGAAAAGAAAGAAGAGAGATCCATAGAAGAAACTTTTGGGGAGCTTGATCAGCTTGCCCGGAAGCTTGAGGATAAAGATACCCCTCTGGAAGAGTCTTTCCGTCTCTACAGACAGGGAATGGAGCTTCTTAAGGATCTGAACGGAAGACTGGACACTGTAGAAAAAAAGATGCTTCAGATGAATGAGGATGGGACATTTCGTGAATTTTAATGAAGAACTGAAAAAAAGAACAGAAGAAGCGGAACGCGTGATCCGGAAATATCTTCCGGAAGAATCCGGTTTTGCGAAAACCATGGCAGAGGCCATGAATTACAGTATGACGGCAGGCGGAAAGAGACTTCGTCCGATCCTGATCCGGGAAACCTATCGTCTGTTTGGAGGAGAGGGCGTGCTCTGTGAACCCTTTATGGCGGCGATGGAGATGATCCATACACATTCGCTGATCCACGATGATCTTCCGGCATTGGATAATGATGATTACCGGAGGGGAAGGCTGACTACACATAAGGTATATGGAGAGGCCATGGGCGTTTTAAGCGGCGTGGCACTTTTAAACAGAGCCTATGAGGTGATGATTTCCGCTTTCGACCTGACTGAAGATAAAGAACGTGTGATAGCTGCCATGCGGATCATGGCAGATAAGACAGGCATTAACGGTATGCTTGGAGGACAGAGTGTGGATGTGGAGAATGACGGCAAACCTCTGGAACGTGAGATGCTGGATTATATTTACAAGAACAAGACCTCCGCACTGATCGAGGCTTCTATGATGACCGGCGCCGTGCTGGCAGGGGCATCGGAGGAAGAACTTGAAGTTGTGGAGCAGGCTGCAGAGAACATCGGGCTGGCTTTTCAGATCCAGGATGATATCCTTGATGTGACCAGTACCCAGGAGGAACTGGGAAAACCGATCCACAGTGATGAGAAGAACAATAAGGTTACCTATGTAAGCCTCATGGGAGCCCCGGCAGCAGCCGGCAAGGTTAAAGAACTTTCTGAACATGCGGTAGAGCTTTTAAACAGTCTTGACAGGAAGAACGAATTTCTGGATCTTCTTGTGGAAAGTCTTATCAGCCGCAGGAAATAGAAGGAATAAAGGAAGGATACGAATGATTCTGGAAAAAATTAAAAAGCCAAATGATATTCATAAAGTTTCATTGGAGGATTTTCCGCGCCTTGCCGAGGAAATCAGGAGCTTTTTGATCCAGAGTGTAAGTGAGACAGGCGGCCATCTGGCATCCAATCTGGGTGTGGTGGAGCTGACCCTTGCTCTGCATAATGTGCTTGATTTTCCACAGGATAAACTGATCTGGGATGTGGGACATCAGGCTTATACACATAAGATTCTTACAGGCAGGAAAGATGGCTTTAAGGATCTTCGTAAAGAGGGAGGCTTAAGTGGCTTCCCGAAGAGAAATGAAAGTGACTGTGATTCTTTTGATACCGGACACAGTTCCAATTCCATTTCCGCAGGACTTGGTTATGTCCGTGCCAGAGATCTGCGGGGAGAGAAACACCATGTGGTTTCTGTCATCGGAGATGGTGCGCTTACCGGCGGAATGGCATATGAAGCATTAAACAATGCAGCTGAGCTGAAGACGAATTTTATTATCATCATCAATGATAACAACATGTCCATTTCCAAGAATGTAGGAGGAATGTCCACCTATTTAAGTGCCCTGCGTACAGCGGAGACTTACACGGGAATGAAAATCGGCGTGACAAAAACGCTCAAAAAAATTCCACATGTTGGAACTGCCGTGGTGGATACGGTCCGCAAAACCAAGAGCAGTATTAAGCAGCTGATCATTCCCGGAATGCTTTTTGAAAATATGGGTCTGACTTATCTGGGGCCAGTAGACGGCCATAATATGCGTCAGATGATGAAGCTTTTTAATGAGGCAAAAAGAGTGGAGGGACCGGTGGTTGTCCATGTCCTTACGGAAAAGGGCAGAGGCTATGGCCCGGCATCTTCTCACCCGGAGCGTTTTCATGGAACCGGTCCTTTTGAGGTCAAAAGTGGCAGACCTCTTGCGGAAAAAACAGCGCCCACATATACGGACTGTTTTTCCAGCGCAATATGTTCTGTGGCAGAGAAGAACCGGAAAGTAGTTGCCATTACGGCTGCCATGCCCGATGGGACCGGACTGAACCGGTTCCGGAAGAAATTCCCGGAGCGTTTTTTTGACGTGGGGATTGCGGAAGAGCATGCGGTAACCTTTGCGGCAGGGCTGGCTCTTGGAGGAATGATCCCGGTTTTTGCGGTCTATTCTTCGTTTTTGCAGAGAGGAATCGATCAGATCCTCCACGATGTATGCATGCAGAACCTTCATGTGATCTTTGCTATTGACAGGGCAGGCTTTGTGGGGGCGGACGGAGAAACACATCATGGATGCTTTGACCTTTCCTATCTGTCTATGATTCCCAATATGACTGTTATGGCTCCCAAGAATGGGAAAGAACTAGAAGAGATGCTGAAATTTGCAGTAGAAGAGCTGGATGGTCCCTGTGCGATCCGTTATCCGAAGGGAACGGCATGTACAGAGATGGAAGAGCATGATGAACCACTTAAGAGGGGCAGAAGCGAAGTGATCACTCCGGGCAGTGAGATCGCTGTTCTCGGTGTCGGAAGTATGGTTTCTGTCTGTCAGAAAGTCTGTAGGGAGATAAGAGATCACGGAATCGCAAGATCTACATTTGTCAATGTACGTTTTGTAAAGCCGCTGGATACCAGCCTTCTTGACCGGCTTTCACAGAACCACAGTCTTTTGGTCACTGTGGAGGAGAATGTAAAAAGCGGTGGATTCGGAGAACATGTATCTGCTTATATGGAGGCCTGTCATCCGGAAGTTAGAGTGCTTCCTCTGGCAATACCGGATCACTTTATTGAACACGGAACTGTGGACAGTCAGCGGATGAAAACTGGTTTGAATGTACAGGCAGTCCTGGATGCTGTAGAACAGAGCTGGGAAGATATTGGGAATAACAGAAAATAAAAGAGACAGCCTTTGCAGGGAAAAGGACTTGCAGGGCATTTTACAGCCCGGCACATAAAGAGCCGGGCTGTTGGAGGATAACATGAAAAAAAGACTGGATATCATGATGGTGGAACAGGGACTTGCACCGTCAAGGGAAAAAGCAAAAGCTTATATCATGGCCGGGGAAGTATATGTCAATGGTCAGAAAGAGGACAAGGCAGGTTCTATGTTTGCGGAAACTGCCAAGCTGGAGGTAAGAGGAAAAACCCTTCCCTATGTCAGCAGAGGCGGACTGAAACTGGAGAAAGCCATGAAAAATTTCGGTGTAACGCTGAAAGATAAAGTATGTATGGATGTAGGAGCATCTACAGGTGGATTCACAGACTGTATGCTTCAGAACGGAGCGGTTAAAGTTTATTCTATTGATGTGGGATACGGCCAGCTGGACTGGAAACTCCGAAATGATCCAAGAGTTGTATGTATGGAAAAGACAAACATCCGTTATGTAGTACCGGAAGATCTGGAAGGACCGGCAGCATTTTCTTCGATAGATGTTTCTTTTATTTCCCTGACAAAAGTTCTTCTTCCTGTAAGAAATCTTCTCACAGAAGATGGAGAGATCGTATGTCTTATCAAACCGCAGTTTGAGGCAGGCAGAGAAAAAGTTGGAAAGAAAGGTGTTGTCCGTGATCCGAAAGTTCATGAGGAAGTCATTGAGAAAGTCAGAGATTATGCCATGAGTATTTCCATGGAACCCTGTCATCTTTCCTTTTCCCCGATCAAGGGACCGGAGGGAAATATTGAATACCTCCTTCATCTGAAAAAACATCCGGAAGGAACAGAAGTTCCCATGAGTCTTGACATATCCGTAGAGGATGTGGTAAAGGAAGCACACGGCCAGCTGGACTGATGTTTGGAAAGGACTGAAGCAATATGGACAGATTTTATATAATTCCAAACAGTGCCAAGGATCCGGAACTGACATTTTCCAATATGATCATCGACTATCTGGAAGAACACGGCGCCAGGTGCCATGTGCAGAAGATCACCGAAAAAATGGAAGGACCATACCATTATACAGATCCGGACGGGATTCCCGAGGATACACAGTGCATTATCGTACTGGGCGGAGACGGGACACTTCTGCAGGCTGCAAGGGACGTGGTACATCTGGATATCCCTCTTCTCGGAATCAATCTGGGTACTTTGGGATTTCTTGCAGAGGTGGATAAAAATTCCGTATATCCGGCACTGGACAGACTTCTGACAGATGATTATGAGCTGGAAGAGCGGATGATGCTGGAGGGGAAGATCTATCGGGGAGAAGAACTGATCGGAAAAGATATCGCGTTAAACGATATTGTGATCGGAAGAGAGGGACATCTCCGTGTGATCCGTTTCAAGAATTATGTCAATGATTCATATATGAATTCCTACAATGCGGATGGAATCATCATCTCCACGCCAACCGGTTCTACCGGATACAGCCTGTCAGCAGGAGGCCCGGTAGTTTCTCCAAGTGCCAGTATGATGATCATGACACCCATTGCACCCCACACTATGAATACCCGAAGTATCATTCTTTCCGGGGAAGAGGCGGTTACAGTGGAGATCGGCGAGGGAAGACATAATACCATTGAGAAAGCGGTGGCATCTTTTGACGGGGATACCCAGATATCCATGGTCACCGGTGACCGGATCGTCATCCGGAAAGCCACAGTCAGGACAAAGATCCTCAAGCTGAATCATCTGAGCTTTGTGGAGGTTCTGAGACAGAAAATGAGTAACAGCTGATGCAGGAGGTTCAATTTTGAAAGTAGCAAGACATGAAAAAATTATCGAACTGATCCGTCAGTACGAGATCGATACACAGGAAGAACTTGCGGCAAGACTGAATGAGGCCGGTTTCAAGGTTACACAGGCTACCGTATCCAGAGATATCCGGGCTCTGAAGATGACAAAAGTTGCAGGCAGCAACGGAAAATCCAGATATGCGATCCTGGAAGAACATACACCGGATATGTTAAGTGATAAATATTCCAGAGTCCTGAAAGATGCAGTGATCTCCATGAATATCGGACAGAATATCGTAGTGGTAAAAACGATTCCCGGAATGGCCATGGCTGCAGCAGCAGCTCTTGATGCCATGAAATGGCCGGAGATTCTGGGGTGCATTGCCGGAGATGATGCCATCATGTGTGTGGTAAAAACTTCCGAGCAGGCGCCTGGAGTAGTACAGAAGCTTGGCGGGATCTTATCCCGTGGAAAATAAAATGACAGAATATGTAGACACTTTATACCAGAAAGGAAACCAATGTTAGTACATCTGCATGTAAAAAATCTTGCACTGATAGAGGAAACAGAGGTGGAATTCGGACCGGGATTAAATATCCTGACCGGTGAGACCGGAGCCGGAAAATCCATCCTGTTAGGATCCATACAGCTCATCCTGGGCGGAAAAACTTCCAGAAGCATGATCCGCGAAAATGCTTCTTATGCTTTGGTAGAGCTGTTATTTCAGGTTGAAAATACGAAAGCCAGAGAGTCCCTTGCGGCGCTTGACATCTATCCGGAGGACGGACAGGTTCTGATGTCCCGTAAGATCATGGATGGCAGAAGTATCAACAAGATCAACGGAGAGACAAGCACAGTCAGCCAGATGAAAGCAGCAGCAGCCTGCCTTCTGGACATTCACGGGCAGCATGAACATCAGTCCCTTCTTTACGGGGATCGCCAGCTGTCGATTCTGGACGTATACGGAAAAGAACGGATCCTTCCAGCCAGGGAGAAAGTCCGGGAAGCTTACCGGGAGTATCGGGCCTGCATGGATCAGCTGAAAGCGCTGGATATGGATGAGGAACAGCGTAACAGGGAAAAGGCCTTTCTGGAATTTGAGATCAATGAGATTGAAGAAGCAGCTCTTATTCCGGACGAGGACGAAACGCTGGAAGACCGATACCGGAAATTGAGCAATGCCAGAAGGATCATGGAAACCGCACAGATGGTCCATGGGATGACCGGATATGAACAGGGCGCTGCGGACATGACCGGAAACGCTCTGAAAGAGTTTTCAAGAATTGTGGATTACGATAAGGAACTTGCGCCTTTGCAGGAAGCTCTCGGAGAAATCGATTCTCTTCTCAGCGACTTCTGCCGGGATCTGTCCTCTTATATGGACAGTCTTACTTTTGACGAAGAAACTTTTTTTGAAACAGAAAAACGTCTGGATCTGATCAACAGCCTGAAGGCAAAATACGGACAGACGATCCCGGAAATTTTGTCTTATCAGAAAGAACAGCAGGAAAAACTGGAAAAACTTCAAAAATTTGAAGAAAATTTCCAGTTTCTGAAAGAAAAACTTGTACAGTCAGAAAAGATTCTTGAAGAAGCTTCGCATGAACTTTCAGAAATCCGGAAAGAATACAGTAAACAGCTGGATGAAAAAATCATCGATGGATTGAAGGAGCTGAATTTTGCGGATGTGGATTTTTCTATCCGTTTTGACCGCAGGAAAAATTATACAGATAATGGTTATGATGCGGTAGAATATGAGATTTCCACAAACCCAGGTGAAAGCAGAAAACCGCTGGGGCAGATCGTATCCGGTGGTGAGCTTTCCAGGATCATGCTTGCCATTAAAGCGATCCTTGCAGATAAGGACCAGATCGATACACTGATCTTCGATGAGATCGATACAGGAATCAGCGGCCGTACCGCGCAGAAAGTATCCGAAAAAATGGCAGTGATCGGACAGCACAGACAGGTGCTTTGTATCACCCATCTTCCGCAGATCGCGGCAATGGCAGATACCCATTTTGAGATTGAGAAACATGTGGAGGGAACAGAGACCATCACTCAGATCCATCCTCTTGAAGGAGAGGAATCCGTCCGAGAGCTTGCAAGACTCCTGGGCGGCGCAGAGATCACGCCGGCTGTTCTTGGAAATGCGAGAGAAATGAAGGAATTGGCACAGCAACAAAAAAATACAAGACTGAAATAAATCATACGTTACATACTAAGAGAGGACGGCCGAAAGGTCAGTCCTCTTTTTTAACCGAATGTGGATTGCGAATAGCCCCTTGTTAAAAAAATACAAAGGATGTGACGTATGATGAACAGAAAAAGGAAGTACCGCTATCTGATCCTGGCATTTCTTGCTCTGGATCTGATGCTGATGGGATGGCTGGGCTATCGGCTTCTGGATCGGAAGATTCCGGATCAGATCCTGGTAGATCATGAGAACAGCCGGGAGGTGGCAGGCCTTCTTGAGCGCCCTTTTGTCAGTTTTGATGATGCCATTACAGTCTCGGGGAAAGACAGCTATACTTTGCACTGCAGAGTTTTTGGAGTGATTCCTTTTAAGGATGTGAAAGTAAAACATACAACTGCAAAAGAAGTATACGTAAGCGGAGACGCAGTGGGCATCTATATGCAGACCAAAGGTGTCCTGATCATTGACACAGGTGAGATCCTCTCAGAAAGTGGTGAGACGGAAGAACCTGCCCGGGACATTGTAAAGCCGGGAGATTATATTGTGGCTTTTGATCAGAACAGGATCCAGTGCAAGCAGGATCTTATGGAGGATCTGGCTGCTCTTGACGGAGATTCTGTGATGTTGAAAGTCCGCAGGGGAAAAGAGACGATTCCTCTGTCTCTGACTCCGGTAAAAGATAAAGAAGGCAAATACAAACTGGGAATCTGGGTGCGGGATGATACACAGGGAATCGGAACGTTAACCTATGTGGATGAAGATGGAAGATTCGGCGCACTTGGTCATGGGATCAGCGATGTGGACACAGGTGAACTTTTAAGTATTGCAGACGGAAATCTTTATGATGCCCAGATTCTGGGAATCCGGAAAGGAGAAAAAGGAAATCCGGGAGAACTTTCCGGGCTGATTCGATACGACGCCGATAATATCCTGGGAGAAATTTCGGAAAACAGTAAAAATGGCATTTTTGGGATCATGGATGCCTGGCGGATGAAAAATCTGGATCTGAAAAAAATCCCCATAGGCTACAAACAGGATCTGAAAACCGGACCTGCGTCCATTCTCTGCTGTACAGATGGCGAAGTAAAAGAATATGCCGCAGAGATTACCAGGATCGATATGAACCATGAGGACTCCAACAAAAGCTTCGTGATCCGGATCACAGACAAAGAACTCCTGGAAAAAACCGGCGGGATCGTTCAGGGAATGTCCGGAAGCCCGGTGCTCCAGAATGGAAAACTCTTTGGTGCCGTGACTCATGTATTTGTGCAGGATTCTACCGGAGGGTATGGGATTTTTATAGAAAATATGACAGGTAATGCATAATCGGAAACTTTGGAAAGAGGCACAGAAAAACACGGAAAAATCCAGGAAAAGTGCCTCTTTTTTATATGGAAAAAAATGCCGGATACAGAAGGAAACATCAGTATTTTAGTGAATTTTGTGATATAAAAGAGAAAAAATGTCGAAAAATATCGTACGAAAGTGAGGTAAAATAACTACTTTTATCTTGATTTTACCATAGGATTTCCACTATAATAATTTTGTCGCCAGCAAGGGGAAAGCGCAGGCAGCTAACAGTGTCGGTTACTGCCGTGGTGACAGGGGGTATGTCTGGAAACCCAAGGAGAGAGAAGTTAGGAGGGTCCTCATGGACAAATTAAATGTTGCAATTGCTGATGATAACGCGAAAATGACAGACATGCTCGGTCAGATGATCGAAGAAGATAAAGACCTTGAACTGGTCGGAAAAGCACACAACGGAGAAGAAATCTGTAACATAATCAAAGATAAGGAGCCGGATGTTGTGATTCTCGACATCATTATGCCGAAGATGGACGGCCTTTCCGTTATGGAGAAATTTTCCCATGACGCAAATGTCAAAAAAGTTCCAGTGTTTATCGTATTATCCGCAGTTGGACAGGAAAGGATTACAGAGGATGCATTCAGTCTTGGAGCAGACTACTATGTGTTGAAGCCTTTTGACAACACCACACTTTTAAACCGGATCAAACATATCCGGAAAATCGGGGAAAGAAGAGTGCGGGAGATTCCAAGGCCAGGTATCACAGAAACCAAAAAACCTCAGCCGGAGAGGAATCTGGAAACCGATGTGACGAATATCATTCATGAGATCGGAGTTCCGGCACATATCAAGGGATATCAATATTTAAGGGATGCGATCATCCTGTCTGTCAATGACATGGAAATGCTCAATTCCATCACCAAAGTTTTATATCCAACCATTGCGAAACGCCATCAGACAACGCCAAGCAGGGTGGAGCGGGCGATACGCCATGCGATCGAGGTGGCATGGAGCCGCGGAAAGATGGATACCATCGATGAATTGTTTGGATATACCGTAAGCACCGGAAAAGGGAAACCCACGAATTCAGAATTCATAGCACTGATTGCCGATAAAATCAGACTGGAATATAAAAATCGGTCTTTAAATTAGAGGAATTTTGGAGTATAATCATAAATAAAAACGGGTGTACCCAGGGAGGGGAATACAGATGAAAAAAATTCTGTTTGCTACATCAGAAGCAGTACCTTTTATCAAAACAGGAGGACTTGCTGATGTTGCCGGCTCACTGCCTAAGTGCTTTGACAAAAAATATTTTGATATCCGCGTGATCTTACCGAAATATGCCTGCATGAAACAGGAATGGAAAGATAAAATGGAGTATGTGACCCATTTTTATATGGATCTTGGATTCAAGAACTGCTATGTGGGAATCATGCAGATGCAGTATGATGGGATCCAGTTCTACTTCATTGACAATGAATATTATTTCAGCGGTCCGAAACCATATGACAGCGCACCGTGGGATCTTGAGAAATTTGCTTTCTTTTCCAAAGCTGTGTTATCAGTTCTTCCGGTGATCGGATTCAGACCGGATATCATTCACTGTCATGACTGGCAGACAGGACTTGTTCCGGTTTACCTTCATGATTCTTTCCAGCAGAATGAATTCTTCCGTGGAATCAAGACTGTTATGACAATACATAACCTGAAATTCCAGGGTGTATGGGATGTTAAGACTGTTAAGGATATTACAGGGCTTTCTGATTACTATTTTGCACCGGATAAACTGGAGGCGTATAAGGATGCCAACTTCCTGAAGGGCGGTATAGTATTTGCAGATGCGATCACCACAGTAAGTAATACTTACGCAGAGGAGATCAAAACACCATTCTACGGTGAAAAGCTGGATGGTCTTCTCAATGCAAGGGCCAACAGCCTGCGAGGTATTGTAAATGGTATTGATTACAATGAATTCAATCCGGAGACAGATCCAAACATCACCAGAAACTACAATGCGAAGAATTTCCGCAAGGAAAAGATCAAGAATAAGATCCAGCTTCAGAAAGATCTCGGACTTGAGCAGGATCCAAAGGCCATGATGATCGGTATCGTATCCCGCCTGACAGATCAGAAAGGATTCGATCTGATCGCTTACATCATGGATGAGCTTTGCCAGGATGCGGTTCAGATCGTTGTCCTCGGTACCGGTGAAGAACGCTATGAGAATATGTTCCGTCACTTTGACTGGAAATATCACGGCAAGGTATCTGCACAGATTTACTATGATGAGGCAATGTCTCACAGAATTTATGCAGCATCTGACGCATTCCTGATGCCGTCACTGTTTGAGCCGTGTGGCTTAAGTCAGCTGATGAGCCTTCGTTATGGAACTCTTCCGATCGTCAGAGAAACCGGCGGTCTGAAGGATACGGTTATTCCATACAATGAATTCGAGGGAACAGGAACAGGATTTTCCTTCGTGAATTACAATGCACATGAAATGCTTGCTACGATCCGTTATGCAGAGAGTGTATATTATGATAAGAAGCGTGAATGGAATAAACTGGTAGATCGTGCAATGGCAGCAGATTTCTCCTGGAATAATTCCGCACGTCAGTATGAAGAGATGTATAACTGGCTGATTGGTGAGTAAGAATTTTTTGAAACAAATTCAAAGTAATAAGAGAGCACAGACGACAGGTAATATGTCGTTTGTGCTTTTTTAGTGAGGAGAATATGTTAGAAGATGTTTGCTGAAAAGATACAGTTTCTTGTCTGTTAAATTTAAATTAAATTAAAATGAGAAAAAATAAAAATGTTAATGATAAATAACTCATAAATTAATGTTATTTATATAAAACTTATCAGATTAATCAGTTATTGTCAAATAACTTGAAGTGTGTTACATTTATACTAGTGGATAATACAGACAGCTGTATTACCATATAAATTGTACTTATGATGAGGTGACGATATGACACTGGACAAATTAAAGACTGGAGAATGTGGCAGAATTATCAGTGTTCGTGGCGAGGGGGAGCTGAGACATCATCTTCTGGACATGGGGCTTACACCAGGGACAGAGGTGTCCCTTCGTAAAACCGCTCCTATGGGAGATCCGGTACAGCTTGTGCTGCGTGGATATGAGCTGACATTGCGGCTGGCAGAAGCTGCAAAGATTGAGATCGTTGGGATCGAATCGATGACAGAAACGAAGAAAGAGAGCGAACGGCATCAGCCAATTGCCCATCCTGGCGTTGGAGAGCTTGGAAAGGCCCGTGATTATCGTAAGAACCGGATTGGGGACACGATCCCCAAGGGAGAACCGATCACGTTTGCCCTGGCAGGTAATCAGAACTGTGGAAAGACAACACTTTTTAATCAGCTGACTGGTTCCAATCAGCATGTTGGAAACTTTCCAGGTGTAACTGTTGACAAGAAAGAAGGCAGTATCCGGAGACATCCGGAGGCGACAGTGACGGATCTTCCCGGAATTTATTCACTTTCTCCGTATTCCAGCGAGGAGATCGTAACAAGGGATTTTCTGCTGAATGAGAAACCTACAGGAATCATTAATATAGTAGATGCTTCCAATATTGAAAGAAATCTTTATCTTACCATGCAGCTGATGGAACTCGGAATTCCAATGGTGCTGGCGTTAAATATGATGGATGAGGTAAGGGCAAATGGAGGCTCTGTCCGGATCAATGAGTTGGAGGAGATCCTGGGTATACCGGTTGTTCCAATCTCAGCAGTAAAGAATGAGGGAATCGATGAGCTGATCGATCATGCGATTCATGTTGCAAGATATAGAGAAGCACCGGGAAGAATTGATTTCTGTACGGACAATCAGTCACCGAAGGATCCGGTAGGTGCGCTTCACAGATGTATCCATGCAACCGTTCATCTGATCGAACCCTATGCAAAAAAAGCAGGACTCCCTGTGCGTTTTGCAGCTACAAAGATCGTGGAGAAAGATCCGCTCATCGAAGAACGTCTGGCTTTGCCTGAAGGGGAAAAAAAGGTCCTTGGTGAGCTGGTACATGTCATGGAAAAAGATGGGGGCCTGGACCGTGAGGCAGCGCTTGCGAACATGCGCTTTGATTTTATTGAAAAGCTCTGTGAAAAAACTGTGGTAAAACCGGCAGAAAGCCGGGAACATAAACGAAGTGTAGCCATAGATCGTATCCTCACCGGAAAATATACAGCGATTCCCTGTTTCGTGGGAATTATGGCTTTTGTATTTGTGATGACGTTTAATTATCTGGGAGCCTGGCTTTCGGATGGAATGACCATGGCTGTGGACTGGGTAATTGCTCTTATCGGCAAGGGACTGGCAGCAGCAGGTGTCAGCTCAGTACTGCAGTCCCTGGTTGTAGATGGAATTTTAAGTGGTATCGGAAGTGTAATTGGATTTCTTCCCACCATTGTAACTTTGTTTTTCTTCCTGTCAATTCTGGAAGATACCGGATATATGGCCAGGGTGGCTTTTGTTATGGACAAACTTCTTCGAAAGATCGGACTTTCCGGAAGAAGTTTTGTGCCGATGCTGATCGGATTTGGATGTTCCGTACCTGCTATTATGGCAACAAGAACACTGTCCAGTGAACGTGACCGGAAGATGACGATTTTGCTGACTCCTTTTATGAGCTGCAGTGCCAAGCTTCCAATTTACGGACTTCTTACCAGTGCTTTTTTCCCGAAACAGTGGAGAGGCGTTGTGATGATCAGTCTTTATTTTGCAGGTATCCTTTGTGGTATTCTGTATGCGCTGATCCTGAAGAAAACCAAATATAAAGGTGAGCCGGTACCATTTGTCATGGAGCTCCCAAACTATCGTCTTCCCTCTGCAAAAAGCGTGGGACAGCTGATCTGGGAGAAAGCAAAGGGTTTCATTCAGAAAGCATTTACCATTATTTTTGCGGCAACGCTGATCGTATGGTTCCTGCAGAACTTTGATGCAGGCCTGCATCTGGTTTCCAGTGCAGATCAGAGCCTTCTGGCAAAGATCGGAAGTATTGTGGCACCACTTTTTGCCCCACTGGGCTTTGGTGACTGGAGAGTATCCACAGCATTGATTACCGGCTTTATGGCAAAGGAGAGTGTTGTGTCAACGCTGACAGTTCTTCTGGGCGGAAAGACGGCATTGCTTCAGACTTTGTTTACTCCGTTTACTGCTTATGTATTTTTGATCTTTACTTTGCTCTATACACCTTGTGTTGCAGCTATTGCAACTGTGCGGAGAGAGATGGGAACCGTAAGGGCCGCAGCAGGTATTGCACTGATGCAGTGTGCCACTGCATGGATCGTTGCATTTGTTGTACATGGTGTGGGAATGATGCTTGGATTATAGAAAAAATATTTTATATATGGCTTTTCACATACTGCAGAAAACATTCTGCGGAAGATGTGAGAGCCATATTTTTTTTATGGGCAACTCCAACGGATAATTTTTCCAGTCCGTTAATCGGGACTGCAGCAAGAGAAGGCTGACGGAAAAGCTGAAAGCTGCTTTCTGTAAGAAGACTGATTCCTTCACCAATTTCCACTGCGCTGACGATGGATTCTGCACGGGCAGTACGCAGGATCTGAGGATGGATCCCTGCATCATGAAAACTTTGCATGCAGAAACGGTAAATGGAAGTGTGTGGGGGCATCAGGATAAAAATTTCCCTTTTCAGTTCAGTAAGAGAGACCGTTTTTTTGGACGCAGAAGGATGATTTTTGGGAAGTACGGCAACCAACCGGTCTTCTGTGAGAACGTGAAAAGTATAAAGTTTCAGATCCAGCATGTGCTTCCGTACAAAAATCAGATCGAAAAGATTTTTTTCGAGGCCGGAGAGAAGATCCTGATCTTCCACCTCCTTCAGAGAGAAAGAAAGCTCCGGATGTGCGGCACAGAAACTGTGGATCACAGAAGTGAGATGGTACTGGGAGAGAAAAGGAAGGGTTCCGATATGAAGGGTCTGGGATTCACAGTCCTTAAAATGGGACACTGATTCCATGGAACGATGATACTGTCTGGAAATCTTAAGTGCTTCTTTATAAAAAAATTCCCCTGCAGGAGTAAGCACAGCAGTCCGTTTACTACGATCCCATAAGGTGAGGTCCAGTTCTTTTTCCAGTTTCATGATCTGTTTGGAAAGAGAGGACTGGGAGATATGCATGGTTTCCGCTGCATCAAAAAAAGTCCGGGACTGGACCGTGCAGATAAAATAGTCGATCTGTTCGAGAGTCATGATAACACCTGCCTTTCATAGGATATTGATTTTTAACCGAATCATTCCATATTGGAAACAATTATACCATAGAAAGAATTGATTGACCACGTGAAAAAGAGATAAAATAACATCAGGAAATAAAGAGAATGCAGGAGGTTTTTATGGCAGAGAAAGTAAGAGATTTAAGAAGTGCCCTGGCACTTCTGGAACGGATGCCGGATCAGCTGATCGAGACAGATGTGGAAGTAGATCCGATGGCAGAGCTTGCAGGTGTATACCGTTATGTAGGAGCCGGTGGAACAGTAAAGCGTCCTACAAAAGAGGGACCGGCCATGATCTTTAATCATGTGAAAGGACATCCGGATGCAAAAGTAGCCATCGGTCTTCTCGCAAGCAGGAAAAGAGTTGCTGCTTTACTTGATACCCAGCCGGAAAATCTTGGAAAGATGCTTTGTAAAAGTGTGGAGAATCCTGTTCCACCGATAGATTTTGAAGGGGATGCACCGTGTCAGCAGGTGATCCATAAAGCAACAGATCCGGATTTTGATCTGTACAAGCTGGTTCCGGCACCGACCAATACACCGGATGATGCTGGACCGTACATTACACTTGGTATGTGTTATGCCACACATCCGGATACTGGTGTACATGATGTGACGATTCACCGTCTCTGTATTCAGGGAAAAGATGAGCTTTCGATTTTCTTTACACCTGGGGCCAGACATATCGGAGCAATGGCGGAGCGTGCTGAGGAACTGGGACAGAAGCTTCCGATCTCTATCAGTATCGGAGTTGATCCCGCCATTGAGATCGGTTCCTGCTTTGAGCCGCCTACAACACCGCTGGGATATGATGAGCTTTCTGTGGCAGGGGCTTTGCGTGGAGAACCGGTGGAGCTTTGTAAATGTGTGACGGTAAATGAGCGTGCTATTGCAAATGCGGAATATGTGATCGAGGGAGAAGTGCTCCCTGGAGTACGTGTAAAGGAAGATCAGAACAGCAATACCGGCTATGCGATGCCGGAGTTTCCGGGATATACTGGTCCTGCAAGTGACCAGTGCTGGCTGATCAAGGTAACTGCGGTAACGCATCGGGAGAAACCGATCATGCAGACCTGTATCGGACCAAGTGAAGAACATGTTTCCATGGCAGGAATTCCTACAGAGGCCAGTATCTATGGAATGGTGGAGAAGGCGATGCCGGGAAGACTTCAGAATGTATACTGCAGCAGTGCCGGCGGTGGAAAATATATGGCTGTTCTTCAGTTTAAGAAACTTTCTCCAAGTGATGAGGGCAGACAGCGTCAGGCTGCACTTCTTGCCTTTTCCGCGTTCAGTGAGCTGAAAAATGTATTCCTCGTAGATGAAGATGTGGACTGCTTTGACATGAATGATGTTCTCTGGGCAATGAACACAAGGTTCCAGGGGGATGTGGATGTGATCACCATTCCGGGTGTTCGATGCCATCCGCTGGATCCGTCCAATGATCCGGCATTTTCTCCAAGTATCCGGGATCATGGAATTGCATGCAAAACGATTTTTGACTGTACGGTACCTTATGATCTGAAAGATCATTTCCACAGAGCGCGTTTTATGGAACTGGATCCGGAGAAATGGCTGAAAAAATGAAAAAGAGAATTGTAGTCGGTGCGACAGGTGCAAGTGGCCTGCCGCTCCTTGTAAAATGTCTGGAGATTATCCGGGAGGATCCGGATTTTGAGTCTTATCTGATCATGAGTTCCAGTGCAGAACTGACTCTTCGGCAGGAGACGGAACTGGAAGTGAATGATGTGAAACGACTGGCTGATCATGTATGTGCACCGGAGGAAATCGGGGCAAAACCGGCCAGTGGTTCTTTTAAAACAGAGGGAATGCTGATCGTACCCTGCAGCATGAAGACGATTGCGGGTATCCACAGCGGCTATGCGGATAATCTGATCCTGCGTGCGGCAGATGTGACGATCAAGGAGCAGAGAACGCTGGTGCTGGCTGCCAGGGAAACGCCGTTAAGCGGGATCCATCTCCGGAATCTTTATGAGCTTTCCATGCTCCCGGGGGTGCGGATCATTCCGCCGATGATGACGTTTTATCATAAGCCGGAAAGTATTGATGATATGGTATATCATATTGCGGCGAAGCTTCTGGAGCCGTTTGGGATTGAAGCGAAGGAGTATCGTAGATGGAATGGATTGTGACGGAATGTATGGTGGCTGCGGGATGTCAGTTGGAGGTCAGTGCTGCATTGATCGGTGAGGATGTGCTTCTTTGCCTGCAGGGCGGGGAGCGACCGCATCTGGGGTGTGTGGTGCAGACGGAACCGAGGGTGTCTCTGTCAGGGGATGGTTCGGTGAGTGCGACTTCTTCGGTTTTGAATTTTCCGGGGCATAAGGATGAGGTGATCTGCAGATGGATGGCGGAGAAAGTTTCCGGAGAATTGAACAGGAGAGTTATTTGTACCGGGGGATTTCATAAAAATGGGATTTCGGCGGAGGAGATCCGGGAGGTGCAGGAGAGTGTTGGACGTTTGACAGAGTGTGTGATAAGAAGATTGCAGGTGTAGTTTGCGGGTTCGGTCTGGTGTACCGGGGAGGGAGTCGGGCGGAAGGTGTTGGTGCTGAACGGACGCCCGGGAGACAGATACTGTCTCCCAGGCTGGCATTTCAAACCGGAAGGGACGGAGACGAACGTGAACGTTCTGTCCTGTTGAATTGACTGGAAATTTCATCCAATGAAAACACAGCAGGAGAGCGCAGCTTGATCTGCGCTCTCCTGCGTCCGTTTGTCAGTAAAAGTCAATACTCCACATCCACCCAATATTCTATTTATTATTCTCAAATATATCCTCACGGGTAATATTCTTAGCCCATTTTCCACTAAGATACCTCTTAATAACCCAAGGCCACTTCACAAATTCATCCGTACAGAGCAGAAAATACACCCACATAACCGGTAGCTTCAGTACAAATGCGGCGAAGAATCCAAGTGGTACTGCATATACCCACATATCAATGGTATCACAGATCAGGCCAAACTTCGTATCACCGCCTGCACGGAATACACCGGCGATCAGGGTTGTATTTACTGCAGTTCCCATAATGTAATAACAGTTGATCAGAAGCATATACTTCAGATAATGCATAGCCGTAGGAGTCAGGGAAGCAAACTTCATGATAAAAGGCGTAATAGCAAGAACGATCAGGCCGCCAAAAGCACCGGCGATCACTGTAAGTTTCAAAGTTTTGGAAGCATAATGCTTGGAACGCTCCAGATCTCCCTGGCCCATCACATTTCCAAGAAGGATACCACCTGCGCTTGCAATACCAAAACAGAAAACTGTACCAATATTACGGACAACCACAACCAGAGAATTGGCAGCAACTGCATCTGTGCCAAGATGCCCGAGGATCACCGAATACATGGAAAAACCAACACTCCAGGAAATATCATTGCCAAGAGCCGGCAGGGAAAGCCGTACAAAATCGCTGAACAGCAGCTTATTTTTAATAAACATATACCGAAGATCCAGCCGTACATTTTTACTGAAGGCGGAAACGATAAAACATGCGATCAGCTCCACGGTTCTGGAAAGCGCGGTAGCAATGGCAACACCAGTGGCTCCAAGTTTTGGAGCTCCGAAAAGGCCGAAGATAAATGTTGCGTTCAAAAGGATATTCAGCCCGAAAGCCAGCATATTCATGGCCATGCTGACAGTCACCCGCCCGATACTTCGAAGGACAGCCAGATAAACCTCCGTCATACCCCAGCAGATATAGGTGATACCCATAATGCGGATATAAGAAGAACCTATGGCCAGAAGTTCCGGGTCATTGGTGAACAGTTTCATCATCATCTGCGGCATGGTAAACGCAACCAGAGCCACAAGAATAGAGATGATCATGGAAAAACGAAGTGCAATTCCCTCAATGATCTGAATGGCTTTGTAATCCCCTTTTCCGTAATACTGGGCACAAAGCAGGGTAGCACCTGTACCAAGACCGTAGTATACCATGAACAGGACATTGGAATAATTTGCTGCCAGGGAAACTGCGGAGATGGATGACTGACCTACAAAGTTCAGCATGATAACGTCAGCAGAATTGACCGCTGCACTGAGCAGGTTCTGAATGATGATAGGGATGACAAGCTTAACGATCTGTGGATAAAAGTCATCCCGCTGCGAAAGTTGATTTCTCATTTCCTCCTCCAAAAAATATACGATCACAGCACCACGGAAATTAAAAATCCACAGGAACTGTAACTGTGTCGGCTTTTGTAAAAGAATAGTAAAAGTAGACATAGTTGCACAATAACACAGTTTACAGACAGTGTCAATCGGTAAACTGTGAAATTGTTTAAACAACTTATGAGAAAATGACGAAACAGTTATTTGGTGTAGAGTTATGTGGTAAAGGCGAATTGCGAATATCCGTTTGACGATGATGACAGAATGCAATAAGAAGAATATTTCATTGATTTTTATGCAAAAAATGTATAAAAAATCATATCAGCGGTTGTTGAGATCTTTAATCCGTGATACACTGAACGCAGACGGCTGTAAAGAGACTATGCTCAGAAATATGCGTCAGAACAGGATGCGAAGTCTGCTTTACAAAAGATATTTTTCAGAGAAAGAGGAGTAAAAAATATGCCAGTTTTTGATTTCAGCGCAGCACCGGCAGACGAAAATAAGACAAAGAGCCAGTGCACATATACAACATTTCGTTCCAATGAGACAAAAGCCACACCGGAGAAACCAGTGCTGATCCTGGATAACAGCAAAAGAGAATGGAAGCATCATTCCTGTGGATATTTTTCCAACCCTGCAAAGCAGACGGCATTTGAGTTCAAGGAAGAGGACGGTGTTTTTCCGGCAGATATTCTGAAGATTGATTCCCGTTTTACAAGTCTGATCAGATGGCTTGGAGAAAATCATATCAACATCCGCCTTTCCGGACAGAATACGGAAGAAGGATATGCTGTTTACAAAATCCGGGAGATCGCTTTTGGCGGTGGCACCAAGCTTTCTGCAGAAGATGGATTTCTTCAGTTTATGATCGAGCGTCTGTTTGCAAGCAGTGCACCTGCAGAAGTAAATGAGGACGATGAGGAGGAAGAAGACGGTGACGATATGAAACTTACCAGTATTCAGAGTATCACCGACTTTATGACCTGTGCCGGAAAGACTATGCCGGATAATATCCGTCTCTGGGCGAGAAGAAACCTGGCAGTTGCCCGCTCCCATGAAGTTTCCCAGGAGGAAAGACGCCATGCTCAGAGAGCACTTTCTATTATGATGAACATTCAGTGGAAACATAATTATTTTGAGTCTATTGATCCCAAGGAAGCACGTCGTATCCTGGATGAGGAACTTTATGGAATGGAACGTGTAAAACAGAGGATCATTGAAACGATCATCCAGATCAACCGTACCCATACACTTCCTGCTTACGGACTGCTTCTTGTAGGACCGGCAGGTACCGGTAAATCTCAGATCGCCTATGCAGTTGCAAGGATCCTGAAAATGCCGTGGACAACTCTGGATATGAGTTCCATTAACGATCCGGAACAGCTGACCGGAAGTTCCCGTGTCTACGCAAATGCCAAGCCAGGAATCATCATGGAGGCTTTTTCCATGGCAGGAGAATCCAATTTGGTATTTATCATCAACGAGCTTGACAAGGCTGCATCAGGGAAAGGCAACGGAAATCCGGCAGATGTGCTTCTGACACTTCTGGATAACCTTGGTTTCACAGATAACTATATGGAATGTATGGTTCCGACCGTTGGTGTCTATCCGATTGCCACAGCCAATGACAAGGCACAGATCAGTGCTCCTCTGATGTCACGTTTTGCAGTGATCGACATTCCGGATTACACACCGGAGGAAAAGAAGATCATCTTCTCCAGATTTGCACTTCCGAAGGTTCTGAAACGTATGAGCCTGAAGCCGGAAGAATGTATTGTAACCGATGAGGCGCTGGATGCAGTGATCAAGAAATTTGAGGACACTACAGGAATCCGTGATCTGGAGCAGGCGGCAGAGCATATCGCGGCCAATGCGCTGTATCAGATCGAAGTGGATCATGTGAAAGCCGTGACCTTTACCCCGGAGATGGTACAGGAGCTTTTGGACTGACGCAGGGATTTATTTTAGAATGATAAGAATGCTTCCGGAAAAATTTTCGGAAGCATTTTTTTACAAAATCAAGTAAGTCTCTTGTGGGAGTGCGAAAAGAGATAAGCAGTGGGTGGGGACTTGCCTGGAAATTATAAAAATAATCAAATCAGGGATTGCCTGAGAACACGTAAATGTGTATAATGAAATAAAAACATGTGCACGTGAACACGGAAAGTACAGGAGATATTTTGGAGGGTAAAATATGGCAGTGACGTTACAGCAGATTGCGGAAGCAGCAGGAGTTTCCAGAGGAACCGTGGACCGGGCCCTGAATAACAGAGGCCGCATCCGTCCGGAAGTAGAGGAAAAGATCAAGAAGATTGCCAGGGAGATGGGGTATCAGCCCAGCCGCGCAGGTCGTGCTCTTGCCATGGCGAAGCGAAAAATCCGCATCGGCGTGATCCTTCAGTATATGACAACTCCTTTTATGCAGCAGGTTTTGAAGGGAGTCCTGGAAGCAAAAGAAGAAGTGGAGAGTTTTGGCGGAACGGTAAAGATTTATGAGATTGATGGCGTAGAACCGGAAAAAGTAATGGCTGCAATGGAAGAACTCCGGGAAGATGGATTCAATGGAATTGCGCTGACACCGTCGGAAGATCAGCTTCTGAAAGCCAGAATCAATCAGTATCAGGAAGAGTATGGAATTCCGGTAGTTACCTTTAATGCGGATCTGGAAGATACGAAAAGATTATGTTTTGTAGGACAGGATACGTTTCAGGCCGGCCGTACGGCGGCGGGCCTGATGGGAGAGATGACAGGAGGAAACGGACAGGTTGCCATTATTTCCGGACAGGTTGCAAATCCTGGACTGATCAGCAGACAGAAGGGATTCACAACAGAGATCAAGGAGAGCTTTCCGGGAATTGAAGTTGTGGATATCCGGTATTCTTACGATGATGAGTGGGTGGCATCCAAGATCGTGGAAGAGCTTCTGGAGCTTTATCCGGACCTTACCGGTATTTATATTACCGGCCATGGAGTAAAAGGTGTCTGCCAGACTCTGCAGAAACTTGGAAAAGATAAAACCATGCATGTGATCGCCAACGATTTTCTGGAAGAAAATCTGAAATGGCTGAAAGAGGGTACCATTAATTTCCTTATCGGCCAGGATGCCGCTGTACAGGGGCATTCCCCGGTGACCATTCTTTTTCAGCTACTATTTGACAGTAAGAAGCCGGAGAAAGAATTCCAATATACAGATATCGTGATCCGTACCAGATATAACATGGGCTGAAGACAGTCTGTGGTTTGAAAAAAGTTTAGCTGAATCAGGGAAATATCCTGCGGATCGCGAATATCCCCTTGATAATGTTTGGAGATTAATATGAATTATAAAAATGTAAAAATTGCAGAAGGTGCCAGGATCGCAAAACAGTCGGTGATCCTGGGTGATGTGACGATCGGTCGTGACAGCTGTGTGCTGTATTATGCAGTGATCCGTGGAGATGATGCTCCTGTAGTGATTGGAGAGGAGACGAATATCCAGGAGAACTGTACGATTCATGTCAGCCATAACATGCCGGTCCATATCGGAAATAATGTTACTGTAGGACATAATGCAGTAATCCACGGCTGTACCATCGGAGACCGGACACTGATCGGAATGGGGGCAGTGATCCTGGATGGTGCAAAGATTGGAAACGACTGCATCATAGGAGCCGGAAGCCTTGTGACCAAGAATACAGTAATCCCGGATGGTTCTCTGGTAATGGGAAGTCCGGCCAGAATCAAACGTAATCTTACCTGGGAAGAAAAACTTGGGATTGTGGAAAACAGCAAAGAATATCTTGCAGTGTCTGAAGAGATGAAAGAGCAGGATGTATTATTATGAAAGTAATTGCTTTGCGATTGCGTTCCGATCATAAATGAACAGCTCCGACTGCTTTGTAATATCAGAAGCAGTCGGAGCTGTAATTTTGTTATATAAAATAATCATATTTGTGTGTTTTTACTTATCGATCACTTCTACAGGTGTGTCATCCCGTGCATCCAGATCATTGATATATTTTTGGGTCTCTTTTATGATCACATTGGAAAGAAGTAATACTGCGATCAGGTTCGGAATGGCCATCAGGGCATTCAGGATATCGGCTACGGTCCATACCAGATTCAGAGAAATAACAGGAGCAATGGCGGCTACCGCAATGTACAGAACACGATATGGAATAAGGCCTTTTTTGCCGGAAAAATACTCGACACACCGTTCCCCGTAATATGCCCATCCAAGGACGGTAGAGTATGCGAAGGAAATGATACCTACCACCAGGATCACGGGACCCAAACCTGGGATCTGCTGAAAAGCAAGGGTGGTAAGGACACCGCCATCTGTGATATTTCCCATATCGATAGATGGGTTTTTCATAATACTGGTAACGAGAACAAGACCGGTCATCAGACACACTACAACGGTATCCCAGAAGGTACCGGTGCTGGAAACAAGAGCCTGACGTACCGGATTTCTTGTCTGAGCAGCAGCGGCAGCGATAGGAGCAGAACCCATACCGGATTCATTGGAAAAAAGTCCTCTTGCGATTCCATACTGCATGGCCATCATGATACCACGTCCTACAAGACCACCGGCAGCAGCCCCTGGTGTAAATGCAAGCTTGCAGATGGTTTTTACAGCGGGGATAATAAAGTCAAAATTGATCCCAAGGATGATGATGCAGCCGATCACATAGAAAAATGCCATAAACGGAACAAGACGTTCACATACCGTTGCAATGGATTTAATCCCACCGAAAATAACAAGAGCAGTAAGAACCGCTACTGCGATACCGATCACTGCAGGTGGGATATGGAGGTTTTCATTGCATACCGTTGCAATGGCATTGACCTGTGTGGCACATCCGATTCCAAAGGAAGCAAAACCGCCGAAGAATGCAAAGATCAGACCAAGCCAGCGCATATTCAGTCCACGCTCCAGAGCATACATGGCACCACCCTGCATACGGCCGTCTTTGGTTTTGACACGGTATTTTACGGCAATGAGAGATTCGCTGTATTTGGTGGCGATTCCGAAAACACCGGTAAGCCAGCACCAGAGAACTGCGCCGGGACCGCCAAGAGCAATGGCGGTTCCCACACCGATGATATTTCCGGTTCCAATGGTAGAAGCAAGTGCTGTGGTCAGAGCACCAAACTGGCTGACTTCACCTTCTGCGTCGGGATCCTTGGTAACAGACAGGCGGATGGCAGTACCGATCTTTCGCTGGATCACACCGGTACGGATGGTCATAAAAATATGGGTGCCCAGAAGCAAAATGATCATCCACCAGCCCCACACCAGGCTGTCGATCTGGTTTATCACATTTCCGATTGCATTCATCATAGAAATCTCCTCCCTTTCTCAAAGCGAAATCCCTGCAGGACTGCAGAAATACCAACAAGAGCGTACAGACACAGGAAACATGTGCTGTACGCCCTTGTACGTTACGCTCTTTAGTTGTGATTATTACGTTGATTATACAGGAATTTTCAGAATGATGCAACAAAAAATATTTTACATCAGCATATAAATGGCAATGCATACAGAGAATACAGCTACAAATATCTTCAGCCCCTGAACAGGAACTTTTCCCGCGAAACGGCTTCCCAGCCATACACCGATCCCATGAGTCAGAACGATCAGTACCAGAAGTCCAAGGACTTCTGTCCAGGTAATTCTGGAAAGATAGCCGATACATGCAGGAATGGCAATAAACACGGAGTCAAAAAGTGCCACACCGACGGCGATCCTTGCGGACACTCCGCATGCTACCAGAAGAGGCATCACAAGGACCGGGCCGCCTGCACCGGAGAGAGAACAGATCGCTCCGGTAGTGATCCCAAGGAAGATCAGGAATCCCATATGGTCTGCAATGGATTTTGAACGTACAGGCTCAGAAGAGTCTGGGCTTTCATTTGAGGCAGCGGAAGCTGCTTTTCTTTTTTCATTCCACATCCGGACCAGAATGGAAGCACCGGAAAACAGTACCACCAGATAAAGGATGGTTTTGGCTGTGGATTTCTCGATCATGGACTGAAGGAATACACCGGCAATGGCACCGATGAGGCTGCCGATACCAAGTTTCAGAGACATTTTTACATCCAGATTTCCGGCTTTGTAATAATTAAAAGAACCGATAATACCGGATACCAGAAACGCAAGAAAACTGAGTGCCAGCGCATAAGTTACGTCAAAGCCAAGTCCGCCTGTGTACAGCATAGGCAGCAGAAAACCGGCAATTCCACAGATTCCGATGCATCCGCCAACTGCCATATTTGCGGCTGCGATGATCACGAGAGTCAGGATCGTTAAAGAATTCATTCAGACACCTCCCCGGAAGTAAAATATTTCTCTGCCTGCCAGAGGATCTTTTCCTCATCCAGGGTCAGTACCTGGCGGTTTCGCATCAGAAGTTTTCCGTTTACAATGCTGTCAGACACATCATTTCCGCAGACACATTCCAGAAGTGTATTTACCGGATTGTTTGTGGCAAGAAGATGTGGCTGGCGCCAGTTGATGGAGATCAGATCGGCTTTGAACCTTTCTTTTAATACACCGGATTTTTCTTCACCAAGAAGGTGAGCACCGTTTTCAGTAGCCATTTTCAGGATGGTTTTTGCGGGCATTACAGCAGGATCTGCATTTTTTACTCCCCAGAAAGCGTTCATAACAGAGCGGAAGATCTTCATTTCATTCCAGAGACTTAAGCCTCCATGTGCAGTTCCGTCTGTGCCAAGACCGGTGCAGATTCCCTGTTCCAGAAGAGAAGGAGTATCCGGCACACCTTTTCCGCAGTTACTGAAGGGACAATGAACAACTTTTACCTGATTTTCTGCAAGAAGAGAACGTTCGTGAGCAGACACCATAATGCTGTGGGCAGAAAGGAAATCCGCATTCAGAACCCCGAGAGAATCCAGATATTCCACAGGACGCAGCTGAAATTTTTCCAGAGTATAATTTACTTCTCCGGCATATTCATTCATATGAGCCTGAAAAAAAGTATTCCGCTCTGTGGCCCGTCCGGCAGTGGCTCTAATAAGTGCAGTGGAGCAGTTCATCAGTGCACGTAAGGAATAGAATACTTTCAGATTTCCCTTTCCGTGAAATTCATCAAAAAGACGGTCCTCCGATGCAAGAACTTCCTCCGTAGTCTGTCGTATGGAATCCGGAAAATTTCCCTGATCCATGGATGAATGGGAAAGTGCGCCGCGAAGGCCTGAAGCCAGGTAAACTCTGGCAGCTTCTTCCATAAAATAACTTCCTGCGTCCACAAATCCGGTAGTTCCGTTTTTGATCATCTCAAGGGCGGCAAGGCTGGCACTGAGACGCATTTTTTCCGGAGTCAGAGTGCTTTCAAAAGGCAGCATGATCCTGGTCCAGATCATGGGCAGTTCATCCAGTACCGCACCTTTGAGAAGTTGCTGCCCGGTATGCATATGGCCGTCTATAAGGCCTGGCATCCACAGGAGATCTTTTCCATCGATGGTTTCTGTGGCTGTAAGGCAGGAAGGCTCTTCAGAGGTGATGGAAAGTATGGTTCCGTTCTGGATGGCAATGAAAATGCTGCGCCGGATTTGGAAGTTTTCATCCAGGATGGAAGTGTTACGGATTAAGATATCACAAGTTGTTTTTTCGTTCATTTTTACCTCCCAGATTAAAGCTGATTTTTGAAATCTTTGTTTTGTGTGACAGGAAAAAACAGCCGGTCAGTGAAAAGACACCAGCCGGCCGAAGAAAGTCCATGAATTTATCAGATCACATGTGTCAGAGACAGAACAATCTGGGCGATGATGGCAGAACAGGTAAAAGTTCCGATCATGACCAGAGCCGCGATGAGAAGCATTTTCCATCCCTGTTTTGCAAATTCTTTCAGCTGGTCGCTGATGGAGATTCCGGCATAAGCGCCAACCATAGTCAGCGGTGCGGTGAAATTGATCTTTCCGGCAGCTTCGATCACAAACTCACGTGCCGGACATAACGGGCTTGCCACAAGAAGTCCGATAAGAGAACAGTAAGCGATCACCGGCAATTTAAAAGGTACCAGCTTACTGATCACTACGGATACAAAAGAGATCGCAAGAAGGATCAGGATGCCTGGGACAGAATCCATAAAGTTTACCTGAAATCCTACAAAGTTGGCAAGGGCGATTCCGATGCCTGCCACAAGAAACATTACAGCCCACTCAATATATCTCATTGTTATTTCTCTCCTTTTCTTCCTTTTCCAGTCAGTTTGTCATGGATGGGGCCAAGCTTGGGTTCCAGTTTTGCATAAAGCCAGTTGCACAGTGGAATACCTACAAACAGAGCCATGTAAATTCCGTCAATACCGGAAATGGTTTCACTGGCACTTGCAAGTGCACTGATCTGATCGGCCATTGCAGGGAACATTTCCGATAAGGTAGCAGTAGCTGTTGCCATCATGATACCGGCACCAACACCGGAAGCCATACCAAGAGAATATGGATGGAAGATACCGGTGGAGGCAATCACAGTTGCCATGAATCCAAAGAAGATAGTTCCAACCATTCCACCGATGATATAAATGGAAAGGCTTCCCCGGGCTTCAGCAGAATCCGGGCCGAAAACATCCTGCATCAGAGCAAGGTTTGTTTCACGGTTGATAGAATGGCAGGCGCCTACAGCCTCACGTTTCAGGCCAAGGAGCAGTGCGATCGGCAGTGATAAAAAGATGGTTCCCAGGTTTCCGAACTCCTGAAGGAGAAGTGCCGGACCTGCGGAGATCACAGTCTCAATGCTTGCACCTGCGTTAATGCCAAGCTTGGCGATAAAAGGACAGATACATACAATAACAAGTTTGGATGCAGCCTTTACCTCAGGCTTTTTGAATATCTTCAGAATCTGAGGCCCTGAAAGGATACCAAGAAAAATAGAATAAAAAATAGGAAACAAGATCAAAGTTCCTGGTCCCAGGGGAATCTTGATCTGTCCTATGGAATCAGCAATTATGATAAAGATCAGTGCGGCGAGATAGATTTTCCATTCTTTTTTCAGGCGCTCGCCAAGGCCTGAATACATAAAGTCCTGTTGCTTCATTTCTTTCCTCCCTGTGTTTAGAGACAGTTTTTCGGGGCTCCCATCTGTGATAAGCAACTGGTTGGATGCAAAAAACTGCCAGTAAAGTGTTTCGGATACCATCTGTGGAAATCCGGTGCAGAGCTTTGGACAAAGCAGATCAATATGTAAATAACGATGCTCATCTGAACTCTTCACGGTGAGGATTGTACGCTTTTGGAAAGGCAAAAAAAAGGACAAAAGGTACTTTTTTAGAAAAATTTGTAAAATTATGAGAATACCATGATATAATATGACCATTCTTATGTCAGGGGATTTAGAAAACAGGCAGAAGGAAAAAAATATCTGTTTTATGAAAAACGGCAGATGATCCCATGTAATCTGCCTGTATCAGGAGACGCGAAATGACACTGGAAGAACTGATCGAAACCTATCCGGAGGCAGAAACCTACTTTAAAAACATGCCGGAAGAATTGAAAACCCGTTACACCATCCGGAAATTTCCGCCTGGGACCATCATCCATCAGAAAGATTATCCCCTGGATTATTTCGGGATCGTATGCAGTGGAAACCACCGGGTGATCAATGAATTTGAGAATGGAAATGTATTTATGATCGAAAAAAATGAAGCAATTGATTTTATCGGCGAAGTTACCATTCTTGCGGAAAAACCGCTCACATCCGTATCCATTGAAACACTGACCGAATGTGTGGTGTTTATGATCTCCAGGGAGGATTTTGAGATGTGGATCGCCCAGGATATCCATCTTCTGCGGCTGGTAGCCCACAAGATTGCATACAAACTCTATCGCTCCTCCTATAACCGGGGTGCCAGATTATTTTATCCTCCTACATTCCTGTTTCTGGACTATATGCTGAAATTTGCTTCCACCCACAATATCGAGAAGAAGGGAGAAGTTATCCTTCGGAAAACGAGAGAAGGAATCCGGGAAGAACTGGGCATGACTGTAAAAACCATCAACCGAACCATCACAAAACTGAAAGAAGACGGCCTTATTGATACCCGAAAAGGAAAGGTTGTCATGTCCCTGGAACAGTACCGGATGGCCAGAGATAAGATTGGATATTATGTATCGTGAGAAAATGATTATGGAAAAAAATATTTTTGAGATCAACGAAATTACATGCATTGCATATGGAAAGAAAAATCCGCAATATCTTCTGCTCCAGCCGGTTAACGAACCACACTCACAGATGCTGGATCAGCAGATCCGGTTTATGACAGAGCACACGGAAAAAAGTTTTCTGCTGGTTTCGTTTCTGGTAAAAGACTGGAATCAGGATCTGTCACCCTGGTGTGCTCCGGCGGTATTTAGAAAAGAGGACTTTGGGAAAGGTGCCGGAGAGACATTGGCATTTATAGAAAAAATGCTGATACCGGAGATTGGAAGACGATATGGATTAGAAGAAAATATAAAAGATATTCCGGTGATCCTGGGAGGATATTCCCTTGCGGGACTGTTTGCCCTGTGGAGCGCTTACCAGGAAAGCTGCGCTGTCAAATTTGCGGCAGCAGCCGGAATGTCTCCGTCGGTCTGGTTTCCAGGATGGCTGGAATATATGAAAACAAAACAGATACAAACGAAAAGGGTATATCTCAGCCTGGGAGACCGTGAAGAGAGAACCCGGAATGCAGCAATGCGCCAGGTCGGGCAGAACATCCGGGAAATGGATAGCTGTTATAAAAACAGCGAGAAGATAGAGTGTGTGCTGGAATGGAATAAGGGGAATCATTTCCAGGATGTGGATGTGCGGTGCGGGAAGGGATTTTTGTGGTGTATGGGAGAAAATATTTGTAAGATCAACAATTGCAAAACAAATATGGACAGAACAATGTTATAATTATAAAAATGGATATTGGTAATAAACGTTCATTTTATTAAAAACAAGATTGGAAATAGTACGAATGGGAATGCAGGAAAAACTTCAGGAATTGCGTAATGGATTTGAAACCGCATACATAGATAAAACAAGTACATCAAATCTGGCATATAAACCACAGTTTATCTCAAACGATCATAAACAGGGGAAAAAGGTACTGTCATCAATAGAAGATGAATTGATGACATGCGACCAGTTTCAGATCAGCGTTGCATTTATTACAATGGGAGGAATCACACCTTTACTGCAGATTTTGCAGGAACTGGAAGAGAAAGGGATAAAAGGTGAAATTCTTACAACCAATTATCTGAGTTTCAGTGAACCGGAAGCTCTGAAAAAGCTGAATGCGCTTTCTAACATAACACTGAAAATGTATGATGTAGACAAATCTGGAGAAGGATTTCATACAAAGGGATATATTTTTCGGAAAGCAGAAATCTACAGGATCATCATAGGAAGCTCCAATATAACAAAAACAGCACTTACTACGAACCGGGAATGGAATACACGAATTGTATCCACCAGCCAGGGTGAAATGTCAAAAAGTGTAGTAGATGAATTTTATGAACTTTGGAATAGTAAGTATGCACTGGATTTTGATGAGTTTTACGAAAACTATAAAAAGAGATACGAACTCATAAAAAAACAGCGAAAACTTGCCCGAAGTGAAGAAATCACATCCATAGAAAAATATCGTCTACAGCCCAATTCCATGCAGATTGGTTTTATTACAAATCTTCAGAAAATCGTGGAAGCTGGTGAAAAGAGGGCATTGTTGATCTCCGCTACAGGAACGGGAAAAACATATGCATCCGCTTTTGCCATGAGAGAACTTGGATATAAACGAGTGCTGTTTCTTGTTCACAGAGGACAGATCGCAAAGCAGGCGTTGGAATCTTATAAGAAAGTATTTGACAAAAGTGTTTCTATGGGAATGGTTACCGGGAAACATCAGGATTATAATGAGGATTATATTTTTGCAACGATCCAGACACTGAGCAAAGAAGATGTTTTGGAGAAATATGACAGGAATGCGTTTGATGCGATCGTGATCGATGAAGCACATCACAGTTCTGCAAACAGTTACAAAAAAGTAATGGAATATTTTACTCCAAAGCTATGGCTAGGTATGACTGCAACACCGGATAAACGGGACGATAATCTGGAAGGCAGAAATATCTATGAAATCTTTAATCATCAGATTGCCTATGAGATTCGTTTACAGGATGCAATGGAAGAGGATCTGTTATGTACATTTCATTATTTTGGGATTACAGATCTGAAGGTTATCTCAGACGCGGGAAAATCAGCAACAGAAAAAATGGAAAGTTTCAGATATCTGACATCGGATGAACGTGTAGAACATGTTATGAAGCAGGCGGAATATTTTGGCCATAGCGGAGAACGTGTAAAAGGTTTGATTTTTTGCAGCCGAATCGATGAAGCTAATGTGTTGTTGTGGTGATTTTGGATTTTATCGGAAATTATCGGAATAACTTTATGATCCCGATTGCATTATATGGAGACAGAAGTTACAATTCTGACACGATCCGAAAATATATGATTAGTGGAAATAATATCATACCAGGATCTTCAACGATTCATTTTGATGAAATTTCTAAAGAAAGAATATTTCATTCTATTGATAAAATCCGAGGAATAAGAGCTATTATTCGCGAGAATTATATGATGCTGAAAAATCGTTTGGGCAGAATTCCATATTTACTGGACTTTTATGAAAATGGTGAAATTGATCCACTGGTACTTATACGAGAATACAAAACATACCAGGATTTTCTTTGTATCGTAGAACCTCAAATTTACAAAGGGGTAATTTCTGAACAGGAGAAGGTAACATTAGAATATCTTTGTAAAACTGTATTAAGTGGTGTAAGACCTTATGAATTGGAAATATTAAAAGATTTATTTGAAAAAGAGAGTATCACCAAAGAAACATTTGTGGAAAAAATGAAACAGGAATATTTGATTGAAAATGAAAATGCTTGGGATAATGCGATTTATGTTCTTGAAGGACATTTTGTAAGCAATAAAGAAGAATATGAGAAATTTGCAAATATTGAAATTGTGAAAGCCAATACAGACGATATGCTGGAAAGAATGTATAGTTATACGCAACGGTTAAGTCATGCAGAATTTCGTAAACAGATGAAAGATATTGTCTTGGTAGGGCTAAAGAGATATAAAAACAAATACAGCTATGCAAAGGATAGTAAATTTGTTTTATATGAAAAATATTCTCGGCGAGATGTAAGTTTTTTGATGAATTGTGAAAAAGACTTATCATCAACGATGTACGGTATGAAACGAATTGGTGAAGATGTTTTCATTTTTGTAACATATCACAAAGTTGGAGCAGAAAATGAAGATAAATTATATGCAGATGGAAAGCCGGATTATGCAGACATGTTTGTTGATAATATGATTTTTAAATGGGATTCTCAGATTGGCAAAGGGCCGGAAAGTGGTTATATGAAAGATGTTGTAGAAGCAAAGAGACGGCATCTTTTTATTAAGAAAAGTGATGCAGAAACCAGTTTTTATTATATGGGGACATTCGACATTATAAATATCATCGGTGATAAGAAAAAAGACAATAACGGAAATTTAAGGGACATTACAAAAGTGACAATGAAAATGCATTATGCGGTTAGAGAAGATTTGCTCAGATATTTAGAAAGCAAAATTATAACAGGAGAAAATAAATAGTATGAAAACAATAAAAGTAGTAGCGGCAGTTATCAAAGCAGTAAATAAAAATGGTGAAGATATTATTTTTGCAACTTAGCGGGGATACGGAGAATTCAAAGACGGCTGGGAATTTCCGGGTGGAAAGATAGAAGAAGGAGAAACACCCCAGGAAGCCCTGAAACGAGAAATCATGGAAGAACTGGATACAGAAATTTCTGTTGGAGAACTGATTGATACAATAGAATATGACTATCCAACCTTTCATCTGTCCATGGACTGCTTCTGGTGTGAGGTGATAAAAGGCAATCTGGTACTGAAAGAAGCTGAAGATGCGAAATGGCTAAAGAAGAACGAGTTGGATAAAGTAGACTGGTTGCCGGCGGATGTGGAGTTGATTGGGAAGATTGGAATGGGACAGTAGATTTAATGTTAAGATGAGATAGCATATAAATTATAAAAAGAAGTTTATAAAATATTCAGTTTTATATCAAACCCGGGAAAAAAGTTTTTGCATGTTTTGGACCATATATCCTAAGAAGAGGCGGAACAACTGCAGCGCTGGATGGTCTGAATAAATATTTCGGAATTGCACAGATGCCGGTTGCTGGTTCTACATACTGGAACATGGTGCATGGTTTGTATGGAGAGGAAGCACCGCAGGATGAAGAAGGAATGCAGACCATGATGAATCTTGCCAGAAACATGGTGTGGATGTAGAGTGAGGGGAGTTTTGCGATGCGACAAAACTTCCTTTCTTTCATTCGTTCTCTTCGATTATGTGAAGATGGAAAAGTCAAGCGGATATTCGCAATCCGCTTCGCTACTTGCTCATAACCAAATAACTGCTCCGCAGTTTATCAGGAAGAGCTTGCACTCCTCCTGATACAAGCAAGTCCCCACCCACTGCTTATTGCTTTTCGCAATTGAAGCAGGGGACTTACTTGATTTGGTTAAAACTACAGGGAAAAAAATCAGGAGGCAAAAAATGCAGGAAGCGATCAAGAACAGAAGAAGTATCCGAAAATACAAAGACATGCCGGTTTCCAGACAGCAGCCCATATATAACCGGTGCGGAGCATACTCTTCAGATCATGAGACAGGCTCCGGTGGTTATTTTTGTTGTAAATGAAATTGCGGCATCCTTTGATAAGATACTGACTATGGATGAACGTGTATCGGAAATCTGCAATGCACAGTCCATAGGTGCAGCCATTGAAAATATGACACTTACCGCTACAGAACTTGGTCTTGGAAGCCTGTGGATCTGTGATACATTTTTTGCACAGAAAGAGCTGAGCGAATGGCTGAATGGAGAACTTTATGCGGCACTGGCCGTGGGCTATGCAGAGGAAAAAACCTGCGCCAGACCAAGGAAAAAACCGGAAAATACTATAGAATGGCGGTTATAAAAATATTTTCACTGAAACCAGATAAAAATATCCATGTTGAAAAATAAAAATCAAGATAGCTGGTCAGGAAATATGGAGCTGACATCAATACTTCACAGAGCATGGCAGGCGGTGGGAGCCTTTTTACAGAGAAATACTTACTTAATCCTACAACACCTCCCTTGCAGTACAGATAAAATCCCTGGCATACTGAGGAAGATAGGTACCTCTTCGGTATGCAATAGTCAGTGTGCTGAAAACGCCATCTTCACCAACGGAAAAGCAGGCTGGTTTTACAGGGAGGTCCATATTTCGGACATAGGTTTCTGGAGTGAAGCACATACCAAGTCCCTGCATGCAGAGCTTGACACAGGTTTCTGTGTTGCGGCTCTGGATGGGTACGTAGGGTTTGATATGGGCAGCTTTCAAAGCTTCCAGTGAAAGCTGTCCGGTGGTCTGTTCCGGAAAATGCAGGATAAAAGGCTCTTCTGCCAGAAGGGAGAGATCAAGTTTCGGGTATGTGCTGTGAGTGGATGCCTTGCCGGCAGATGCAAGGGGATGATCCGGCGGCATGATCAGAAGGATCTCTTCCTTTTTCAGAAGCTCATATTCCAGCTTGGGGTGTTCATGAACCTCGTTAAAAATGCCGAAATCAAGCTGATCGTTAAGAAGAAGTTTTTCCTGGATGGAATAGGCTTCTTCCAGGATATTAACCTTTACTTTGGGATATTTTTGAAAAAAAGAGGTCATGATCTGAGGAACCATACAGGTACTCCTCATCAGAGGGAAAGCTACGTTCAGTTCCCCTTCATTATTTTCTGTAAGATCTTTCAGTTCTTTTTCCCAGTCCTGCCGTATCTGCAGGATCTTTCGGGCATATTCCATGTATTTGCGGCCTGCGAAGGTAGGCGTATAGCTGTTTCCACTTCGGCTGAACAGTTTGGTTCCCATTTCCCGCTCCAGTTTCTGGAGATGTTTGGTTAAGGTTGGCTGAGAAATATAAAGCTCCTGAGCAGCTTTTGTAAGGTTCTGATGTTTTGCGATGCAGAGAATATACTGCAGTTCATGGTAATTCATAGACTCCTCCGACTATTCCATTTTGGCATAATTTTTATGTATAATATGAATTTGACTTCCTGATATGGGTATTTTACAATATTTTCTATCATCATATCAAGGGGGAAAAACAAATGAAAAACTGGCTGGAAAAACAGTTCAGACTGTCTGAGTTCAATACAGATATAAAAACAGAACTTCTGGCAGGTCTGACAACCTTTGTAACTATGGCATACGTACTTGCCACGATTCCCAACATTCTGGCAGGTGCCGGCTATGACAAACATACGACGCTGACGGTTATGATCCTTCTGATCATTGTGACCAGCTGTGCAATGGCATTGTTTACCAATCGTCCATTTGCTCTGGCACCGGGACTTGGAAGCGTTGGGATCATTGCATCTATGATCACCAATGAAGGGGTAAGCATGCCCATCGCAGCAGGGGTGATCTTCTGGAGCGGTGTTCTTTTTATCATTATCTCTTTCTTTGGTCTGAGAGAAGCAGTGGTACGTGTGATCCCGGTAAGCCTGAAACAATCGGTCAGTGCCGGAATCGGACTGTTTATCGCACTTCTTGGAGCAAAAAACTGTGGACTGATCGTGGCAAACGATGCAAAAAACTGTCTTTCTTTTGGAGATCTTGCCTCTCCATCGGTGATCGTAGCAGTGATCGGTTTTCTGATCCTTCTGGTGATCAAGGTACGAAATATTCCGGGAGGAATGATTCTTACGATCCTTCTGACTACTCTGGCAGGAATTCCTTTTGGCGTTACCCATGCTCCGGAATCCATTTTTGCACTTCCGGCAGGTATTGGCCATCAGTTCCTGAAAGTTGATTTTCTGGGTGCTCTGGATTTTGCCTATATTCCATTTCTGATCGCTTTGTTTGTACCGGATTTCTTTTCTACATTCGGAACAGTTCTGGGTGTCGGCGCAAAGGCCGGATATCTGGATAAGGATGGAAACCTTCCGGGTATTGATAAATGTTTCAAGGTAGATGCAGTTGCAACAAGCTTTGGAGCACTGTTTGGAATGCCAAGCCTTACAACCTATCTGGAGTCATCTGCAGGCGTAGAGGCAGGCGGAAAAACAGGACTTACCGTTATTTTTACAAGTATTTTCTTCGGGCTTTCCCTGTTTCTGGCACCGCTGGCTCTGGTGATCCCGTCTGCGGCAACCGGACCGGTGCTGATCTATATCGGTATCAATATGCTTGGTGCGATGAGAAATATTGATTATTCAGATATCACAGAGTATATTCCGGCATTTTTATGTGTAACCTTTACGATCTTTGCAAATAATATCGCAAATGGTATCTGTGTGGCACTTCCGGCTTATCTCGTCATGAAGATCGCAGCAGGAAAGATCAAAAAGATCGAACCGGTCATGTATGTACTGGTGGCAGTCTGTCTGCTGTATTTTTATTCAATTATCTAGGGATGGTGAAGGGATATGGAGCAGGTTCATCTGCTGATCAAAAACGCAAAAGTATTTAATTCCTATCTTAAGAAATTTATATCTGCAAATGTTGCGGTGAAAGAAGGAAAATTTTATTACATAGACAGAAAACAGGATACGGATTTTCAAGCTGACAATGTGATCGATGCAAAAGGATCCTATATGATCCCCGGACTGACAGATATTCATATGCATATTGAAAGTTCTATGACCACACCTGGCTTTTTTGGCAAATGTGCAGGAGAAAATGGTGTGACAACGGTGGTTTCTGAGCCTCACGAAATGGCCAATGTCAAAGGCATTCGGGGAATTCTGGAAATGATCTCCGCAGCAAAGGACGCACCAATCGATATTTTTTACGGGATTCCAAGCAGCGTTCCCTCAACCAGCGAAAAGCTGGAAACAACAGGCGGAGTCATTGACTGCAGCGCCATGAAGCATCTGCTGGAAGAAAAAGATGTAGTATGTGTGGGAGAAATCATGAATTACCGGCAGATCATCCGGGAAAACGATCTGGAGATCAGCAGGTTTCTGGAATATCTGAGAAAAGAACATCCGGGATATGTGATCGAAGGGCACTGTCCGTCACTTCTGGATCTGGATCTTGCAAAATTCCTGTATCTGGGTATTAACGGTGATCATACGGAACACACTCTGGAGGAAGTGAAGCAGCGGATTGAAAACGGAATGTTTTTTGAAATCCAGGATAAAATGCTGAAGCCCGAAATCCTGGAATATATCTGTCAGAACCAGCTTTACGAATATTGCTCTTTTGTAACGGATGATACGATGGCAGACGTTTTGTATGAGCAGGGACCGCTGAATGCAGTGGTGCAGAAAGCGATGGAGATGGGATTTCCTGTAGAACAGGCAATCTACTGTGCCACCTATACACCCTGTCAGCGTATGCATTTTTATGACAGAGGAGCGATCGCACCGGGAAAACTTGCAGATTTTATACTTCTTGAAAATCCTTCCCTTCTGAAACCGGAGGCTGTATTTAAAAACGGTATTCAGATTTATGCGAAGGATGAGCAGCAATTGCCGCCTCCTGTTTTCAGATATGAATTTCCGGCAGATTTTTACCGGAGTGTACAGATCCCGGAAGTTTTTCCAAAGGATTTTCAGGTGAAAGTTCCTTTTCAGGAAGGGCACGTAACGGTCCGCGCCATAGAGATCCATCCGGACCGCACCCAGACTACCGAGAAAATAGTGGAAATGCCGGTAAAGGACGGGAAAATCTGCTGGGAAAACAGTGGCTGCCTGCTGGCCATGGTGCTGGAACGTCACGGAAAAAACGGGAACATCGGGTATGGATTTCTTACAGGTTCCTGCCTGAGAGAAGGAACTGTGGCAACAACATATTTTCATGATCATCACAACCTCTTTGTGGCAGGAAACTGCCCGGAAGATATGCTGCTCGCAGTAAAGAGGATACAGGAACTGCAGGGGGGATTTCTGACAGTGAAAGACGGAGAGATCCTTTCTGAGCTTGCACTTCCGGTATGTGGGCTTCTTTCTGAGAAATCCATCGAGGAAAACGGCCTTGCACTGAAAGCGGTAAGAAAAAGCCTTGTGGATCTGGGCTATGTGCATAATAATCCGATCATGTCTGTGGGCACTCTGGGCTTACCGGTAAGTCCGGCACTGAAACTGACAGACCGGGGCCTGGTGGATGTGAAAAAAGGGGAAATTGTTCCGCTGATTGTAAGTGAAAAGAGAAATAAATAAAATATCGTTGTTTTTACAGTCGGATCATGTTATAATGAGTCGTCAATGAAGACACTGCGATGGGAGCAGTGTCTTTTTTTGTATAAAAAACAGGGGGAAGATCAAATGAAAGAAAAGAAAAAACTGTCTCTGGCCATGCAGATCTTTATTGCGCTTGTACTGGCCATCATTGCTGGTCTGCTTATGCAGAGCCATGCGGATTTTGCCGAATCTTATATTAAACCATTCGGTACCATATTTTTGAATCTCGTTAAATTTATTGTTGTTCCAATCGTGCTTTTTTCCATTATGTGTGGAATCATCTCCATGAGTGATATCAAAAAGGTTGGTGCGATCGGTCTGAAAACCGTTATCTTTTATCTTTGTACCACTGCTTTTGCGGTTACCATAGGACTTACTGGCGGAAATCTTTTTAAAGGACTTTTTCCGGTGGTAGCGACTACGGATCTGACATATGAAGCAGCAGAGGCTACTTCTTTTATGGATACAATTGTAAATATTTTCCCGTCAAACTTTGTATCTCCCATGGTAGAAGCAAATATGCTGCAGATCATTGTGATGGCCATTCTTCTTGGTTTTGCCATTATCCTGGTAGGAGAAAAAAATATCCGGGTAGTAAATGCGTTTAATGATCTTAATGAGATTTTTATGAAATGCATGGAAATGATCCTGAAGCTGTCACCCATCGGTGTGTTCTGCCTGCTGTGCCCGGTCATTGCGGCAAACGGTCCGACGATCATCGGATCTCTTGCAATGGTACTTCTGGCCGCATATATCTGTTATATTGTCCATATGCTTGTTGTGTATTCTCTTATTGTTAAGACCATGGGCGGATTAAGCCCTGCAAAATTTCTCAAGGGAATGCTTCCTGCCATTATGTTTGCGTTTTCCAGTGCTTCTTCTGTGGGAACCCTTCCGATCAACCTGGAATGTACAGAAAAGCTTGGAGCAAAAAGAGAAGTTGCATCTTTTGTACTTCCACTGGGCGCAACGATCAATATGGATGGAACTGCGATCTACCAGGGTGTCTGTGCAATCTTTATTGCATCCTGCTATGGTATTTCCCTTACACTTCCGCAGATGCTGACTATTGTTCTTACCGCAACACTGGCTTCCATCGGAACTGCCGGCGTGCCCGGAGCGGGTATGATCATGCTGGCAATGGTTCTTACATCTGTGGGACTTCCGGTGGATGGTATTGCACTTGTTGCAGGTGTTGACCGTATCTTTGACATGGGACGTACTACCGTCAACATTACAGGCGATGCAGCTTGTACTATTGTAGTCTCCAATATGGAATCCAGGCGTGAGGCCAGAAAAGGGGCAAAACAGTAATCAGATACTGCTGAAAAAAATCTGCATTTTTTAATCTCAGGATTGGAAGATGCAGTTTTTTTGTTATAATTTCCAAAGAGCAGATCAGTGAGCTCCTGCATGCGGCACGGTCAGTTGGGTATGCATAGGAAAATCCTTTGCACCAGGCCAAGGAAAAAGCCGAAAATACTATAGAATAGACAGAGTAACTTTGAAGGCTATTGGTCTGACCTTTAAATGATAGATGAGAAAAATAAAAATTCATGGTAAAATAAAAGCATGCAATATAAAAAGGCAAAAACAGGAGAAAACGTATGAAAAAGAGTCACTTTGAACTGAAGAATTATGTTACTGCAACCAGTGTTTTTGTCCTGGCGGTTGTGGCAGGAATTTTGATTTTCTTTGGGTGCGTGCAGAGATCTGTGCAGGTGAATTCTCAGAAAACTTTAAAGACCAATGTGGAAAGACAGAGAGAGCATCTGTGGACGATTCTGGATATCAATTATCAGTATCTGAATGAAATTGCCTCTGCAGTAGGAAAGTCAGAAGAACTTTTTTCCGAAGAAAATAAAGAACGTCTGGTGTCCATCTATGAGAAAACAGATCTGGAACGGGTAGCGCTCATCGACAAAAATGGGGATGCGTATTATGATAATGGAGCTACCAAGAATGTTTCGCACAGAAGATATTTCAAAGAGGCAATAAGCGGAAAACAGACTCTCAGTGATCCGCTGGAAAGCAGTGTTGACTACGAAGTGAGAGTTGTGCTTGGAGTGCCTGTATACAAAAATGATAAGGTGATTGGAGTTCTTGGCGGTTCCTGTAATGTTACCGCACTGAGCCATATGTTGTTTGATGATCTTTTTGACGGAGCCGGAAACAGTTTTCTGGTCACCAGTGATGGAGAGATCATTGCATTTGACAGTGGATCTGCTTCCAGTACGGAGATTACGTATGGAACCAATCTTTTTGAGTATTATGGAGAGAAAAATCTCAGAGGAAAACATACGCTCCAGGATATGCAGGTGGATTTCAAAAAGGGTGACAATGGACTGGTAAAGCTCAGCCTGGGCGAAAGAAAAGAAGAAGTCTGTTATCTGGCATATATGCCGATTGGATACAATGACTGGATGATCTGCTACACAGTTCCTGTAAAAAATGCCCAGCAGGTATATGATTTTATTTCCAGATATGAACTGATATTTATGGGAGCTTTCTGCATTTTGGTAGCAATGCTGGTTTTGTATATCATAGTGCGCAATAATAAAGAAAAGGCAGCGTTGATCCGGTCTGCACAGACCGATGCTTTGACAGGTGTTTATAATAAAGAGAATACACAGAATATGATTGATGAAATACTACGGAAAAAAGATCCCGACAGTTTTCATGGCTTTTTGATCCTGGATATGGATCATTTTAAAGAGGTTAATGATGTTTATGGGCATGCTATGGGAGATAAAGTTCTGGAGATGCTGGGAAATTTTCTGAAAAAACAGTTCCGGGAGCAGGATGTGATCGGACGCATCGGGGGCGATGAATTTGTGATTTTACTTTATAACATTGGCTCCCGTCAAAATATGGAAAACAGGGTAAAAAGTCTTCAGGAAAAAATTCGTGAAATCCATATGGATGGAATGGAAGGTCATACGTTTACTTTAAGCGCGGGCATTGCTTTTGCACCGCAGGACGGGGATACTTTTATGGAACTGTATCAGAAGGCAGATCTTGCTCTTTATCAGGTAAAACGTTCCGGAAGGAACGGATACCGGATCTATAAATAACAGAATAAAAAGAAGACAGAAGATATCCGGCAGGGAAAACAGGAAATCTTCTGTCTTTTTTACATAAATCGGAAGGTTAATATCTGCTTTGAAGTTCTTATGCTTCCGTGATTTTCTGAATGATCGTTCTGTTTATGACAACCAGAAAAGCTACAGATACGATCAGAGAGATAATTTCCGCAATGGGGAATGCCCACCACACTGCGTGAAGTCCGCCGATGGAAGCAAGGATATAAGCGGCAGGTACCAGGACAAAAAGCTGACGCATGATGGATACGATCATACTGTATATAGCTTTTCCAAGTGCCTGGAATACAGTTCCTGCAATGATACAGAACCATGCGATCAGGTAATGGATACCAATGATCCGAAGTGCGGGAATACCGATGGCAAGCATATCACTGGAAGCGCTGAACAGTTCCAGCAGTGTTTTCGGAATGAATTCGAAGGCAAGGAAACCGATAAATGTAAAACAGAATGCAATGAACATGCTGACTTTGACAGTTTTAAGCATACGCTTTCTATGGCGTGCCCCATAATTGTAGGCAATGATCGGTGTAATACCGTTGTTAAGCCCAAATACAGGCATGAAGAAAAAACTCTGTAATTTGAAATAAACGCCAAATACCGCAGTTGCGGTAACTGTGAACTGTATCAGGATCAGATTCATGCAGTAGGTCATGATGGAACTGATGGACTGCATGATGATCGAGGGAATACCTACTGCGTAAATATGGCTGATGATCTTAAGATCAGGACGGAAGCCCTTAAAACTGAGCCGTACTTCATGATTAAATTTATGATTGCAGGTTCCGGCAACGATGCAGGCTACACACTGTCCGATCACGGTAGCCACGGCAGCTCCGGTAACTCCCATTTTCGGAACACCGAGAAGACCAAAGATCAGGATCGGGTCAAGGATGATGTTGGTGACTGCTCCGCACAGCTGGGAAGTCATGCTGAAGATTGTTTTTCCTGTGGATGTGAGCAGACGCTCAAAGAAAAACTGTCCAAGCAGACCAAAGGAGAACATCATAACTGTGCTGAGATATTCGATTCCAAATTTAAGGATCTCAGGATCTGCGTTATGTACCTGACTGGCGTAAAATGGTTTTACAACCGTAGCTCCAAGAACCAGGAAAACCAGGTAACTTAAGCCGTACAGGAAAGCAGCGTTGCTGGCTGTGCGGTTGGCTTTTTCGAATTTTTTTTCTCCAAGGGATTTGGAAAGCAGTGCGTTCATACCGACACCGGTACCGGCACCTACTGCGATCAGAAGTGTCTGCAGCGGAAAGGCCATGGAAACCGCAGTCAGAGCATTTTCAGACAGCATGGCAACGAAAACACTGTCCACAATATTGTACAATGCCTGTACCAACATAGAGATCATCATTGGCAGAGACATGTTCAGTACAAGTTTCCCTACGGGCATGGTGCCCATTTTGTTTTCTGCTATGGGAGCAGATGTACTTTTTTGATTCATACTTCCTCCATTTATTATTTTTATATTTTTTGTCTAATTGGATATATTAGCATGAAAATATAAGGGTTTCAAGAGAAGAAGAGTATCTGTATAAAATATCGTTGCTATTCCGCAGAGATTCTAATAAAATAAAAGGAACACATAAGAGAATTTTTACAGAATATGGAGACAATAAATGCAGAAAGCAGAATATCGTTATTATGAAATTTCTTGGGATATTCCTGTTCTGGTGCTTACCGGGGAAAAGTGGGAAACTATTTACGGGACAGACAATATGCATTTTCATAATTATCTGGAGATCGGTTATTGCCATTATGGAAAGGGAACGGTGCAGCTCGCGGATCGAGAACTTACTTATGATGCCGGCACCATTACATTCATTCCTCATAACATTCCGCACAGGACATGTCCGGAGCAGAAAAAGGCAGATGAGAAGCAGAAGTGGGAATATCTGTTTGTTGATTCCGATACTATTTTGAAAAAATGTTTTGCAGATGTGCCGGAAAAGTACGTAAAATTAAAAAAGAACCTGGAGCAGAAAGTTTTTGCGCTGGATCAAAAAAACAATAAAAGAGCGGCAGAACTGATGCAGATGATCATAGAGGAAGAACAGTGTAAAAGGCCAAATTACAAGTATGCGATTCCGGCTCTTGCACTGAACCTTTTGCTGTTTTTTGACCGGCTGGGGCAGGAAAAAATGGAAGAAACCCCGCTCTCGGATACAATGGATTATATTCGGAAACTGATAAATTATATGGAACTGCACTATATGGAAAATATTATGGCGAAGGATCTTGCCAAATGCTGTGAGTTAAGTGAAACGCATATGAGGAGGATCTTTCTGGAACATACCAATACAACACCCCTTGAATATCTGAATCTGGTGCGGATCAATAAAGCCTGTGAACTTCTGATGAAAGGAAACTGTTCAGTGGAGAGTGTATCCGAGCAGGTCGGATACACGGTTTTATCTACCTTTATGCGGAATTTTAAAAAGATCACCGGACTTTCCCCGAATTCATGGAGAAAGAAAGCGCTGGAAGATCCGGAAAACATTGGAGCATATCAGATTTCAGTATTTAAAGGATGGTAAATAACAGCGATAAAGATCAGCTGCAAAGAGGAGTGCGTAATTATGAAAAAATGGAAATGTTGTTTAACAGCGATTGTGATCGCGGCGGGAAGTATGCTTGTGGGATGTCAGGAATCTTCATCAGCGAAGCCTATAGAAGCCATGTATATCCCGGCGGGAGAAGACGGTCACCTGATGGTAGGAGAGGGAACAGGAAATGTTTTTACCGTGACAATGCCCGATAATATCCAGGATAAAAACGGAAAAAAAATCTCCGAGGAAGACCTGAACCGGGGCGATATCGTAGCAATCTACGGCGACGAGATCATGTTGGAATCCTATCCTGGCCAGTATCCAGGTGTAACAAAGATCAAAGTTGTCAAAGAAGGAAAAGCATCCGATGCCGACCAGTATCAGGACATTCTCGATGAATTCTGGCCGGAAAAAGATCCCGGGGAACTGCCGTATCTGAACATAGGATACCGTGCATCTTATGGTGAAGTCAGCGCAGCAGCCACGCGCGGAGGATACAGCTGGAGCTATGCAGATAAAGATGGGGTTGAACAGAATAAAACGGCAGACAGTGCAGCAGTCACTCAGTGGCCAGACCTCCCGGTTATGAATGTGGACGGGACTACAGATATGGAACTGTATTTCGACACAAAACCAGAAAAAGTAATAACAACCGCATTTCCGGCAGAACTTTCCGGAGAAAGCGATCCAGGCGCAGGAGCAGAAGCGGAAGTAGAAGAAAAAGATGGAAATTATATAGTAAAAGATGTACAGAAAGATATGATCTACCTGATCCGTGGAGAGTGGGGAAATGGATGGGTGGAATTTGGGTTTGATGTGGGATAAAAAATAAAAAGTTGGAATGTGACTGGTGGAGTATGTGATCAAGCATACTCCATTTTTTTAGGATGAGGTGCAAACCTCAGAAAACCCAAACTTTATAAAAATATAATTGACAAAATACAAAAATAGTAATATCATAAAACTATGAATAAATGAGGTGCGCATCTCAATGATCAAAACCTCAAGGAGGAATAATATAATGGAGAAAACAGAGTTTACGCAGGCAAGAAAGAAAACAGAACTTTTATACATGCTGGAAATGATGATGAGAAATCCAGAAGCTCCGGAAGAGAAGAGAAATAATCTGAAAATTTACATAATAAATGTAGATCAGGGACCAAATTCCTGCTTGTATACAACAAAAACAAACGTTGCTTTTCTGAATACATGCATAGAAAGGCTTCCTCGAAATTATGAACATCTGGACGGAATCCAGAGAGCATTAAAACAGAAAAATGTAGATGATATTGAACAGGGACATCTTAAAAGCAGTCGGTACGATACACCGAATTCCGTTACGATCATGCTGAAAGAACAGTGCAACTTTTATGAGCTTCAGGATGTAGCAGGAATGAATGAAATTAAATGTCTGGTGATCCATCTGGACCAGATTTATGAATATTTAAACAGTCCGGAAGCTGAGACAAATGAAGAAGGTTTTCTGATAGATCCGGAAGCTGCGACTATCGGATATATGATTGACGGACATCATAGAAATGAAGGTGCATATAATGCGGCAAAGAAGATAAAAGAAGTAATGGAAGAGAGAGAAATCCAAGATAATGATGAGGTTTATCAGAAATATCAGTATGAATTTCCAACCAGTATTTATATTGGGAGAAGCCGAAAAGACATGGCTGGAATTTTTGGAGGTATCAACAATAAACAGCAGAAACCTTCGGCTATCCACGTGATGGCGATCCGTCAGATGAGCCTGGATCTGGATGAAGAAGAAGATCTGGCAGCACGTGTCATGGAAAAGATGAACAGTGAAAATGACAGTGTACTGAAAGATCGGATCAAGGTATGTGACGGAAGATTACCAAAGGGAGCTCCGGCTACATTCCTGAACAATGCAAAAATGGTAAAGCTGATCACAGACTGGTGGAAGGTTGCCATGAAGAATCCATCTTCCTGGAAATGTAAGGGCACGGACAACAACATTTATACATTTTTGAATGATTATCTTACAGCTTATAAAGAAGTTTTCCCGGAAGCATGGGATAACAAGAACTATGTACTGACAAAAACTATGGGCTTTGATATCATTTTTTCAATCTGCAATCAGCTTACTTTGAACGCTGTGGACATTTCCGGAGTAAACCGACTGCCGGATAAAGATGCATTTGTATCTATCCTTCAAAAAGTATTTTTTACAAAAGATGACAGTGGAAATATGGTACCAGTCGAGGTTGAGCTTGATGGCGAAAATGCAGTTCCATTTAACTGGGAAAGCAGCATCTACGGTTCACATTCCAGTGGAAAGGGAATCAATATCCTGAAAAAAATAGTGGAGCAGCTGATCATAAGCAGAGTGGATCACTGATTGGGCGCAGGTTGTGAGAGGTATTTTTTCGTATTGGTAAAAAATTATATACAGACTTGCTTTTCGGATACAGGGCGTTTCAGTATTGCGCAATATTTGTGCTCATAATTCCAGAACTTATAATTGCACAATACATACGACACCGGAAAATGATACGCTGATTCAAAATAATAGTGCTGTAGTCAGTCTCAAAGCAATGAATCTTCCGGCGGATTGGAAAGGACATTTAAGTGTATAAATGCAGTAGGTTGGCATAAAATAATAAAACAGTCCCAACCAAGCATTTTTGCTCAAATTGGTTAGGCATTCGGCGGAGTGTTAAGACAAGCACTTCGCCATTTTTATTTTGATGAAGAATATTCATAATACAGAGTGATGGTAAACGCTACAGTATAGTCAAGGCTGTATCAGCGGACATCAAAGATGGAATACATCTGTATAAGGATATGATGAAATATTTTATTTGTAATATGAAGAAATATGGAATATACTTAAAGATATATAACCCAAGAGAGGCTAACGAGAATGTGTAGTGTGGCAAAACCAATTATTAAACAAATTAGAGATAGTCGAGAGGCATTGGACTTTTTTGAGACAGTATCATTGCCTGCAGAGGATGAGAAAACGCAGGCTATTATAATGGATTTTCCTACAGTTTATATTCATAATTGGCAGGATTCTGGAGCATTTGAGGTATATGTTGGGGAGACAAATAATATTTTTAAGAGAACACGACAGCATTATGATGCTGCTTTAAATCAGCCAGGATGGCAGAGCAAATTGTTGAAAAAAAATGCAAGTCTTTTTATTATAGGTCATGAACATTTCAATAAATCGTTAACGCTCGACATAGAGAATCGCTTAATGCATTATATGATGAGTGTAGAGCGTGTGAAACATGTATATAATTTAAGAGATAATCCGCAAACGAGTTATTACCCTATGGAAGAATTTGATGAAATATTCAGCAAAATTTGGAGAGGACTCAGAAAAGAAAATAAAGATTTATTTCCGACAGAAAGCGCAATAAAAGATTCAGCAATATATAAAGCGTCACCACTTCATAAACTAACTAAAGAACAGGAAGAGGCAAGGGAACTTATTATCCAAAAAGTTTCTGAGGCACTTGAAAAAGAAGAAACGAAGCAACTGATTTTTATTGATGGTGAAGCTGGAACGGGAAAGACTGTTTTAACTAGTAGTACATTTTATGAATTATATTGTCAGGCAGAGGAGAGTAATAAAGAATTAAAATGCCAGTTGTTGGTTAATCATGATGAACAGATTATAGTATATGAGCAAATAGCAGAGAAGCTTGGGCTGACAGAAAAATACGGGAAGGTTGTTAGTAAACCCACGACTTTTATCAATAATCATTCAGAAAATGATCCTATCGATGTGGCATTTGTTGATGAAGCGCATTTGCTTCTTACACAAGGCAAACAGTCATATCGAGGTGAAAATCAGTTGAGAGACATTATAGATAGAGCTCGTGTGACGGTAGTAATGTTTGATGAAAATCAGATTCTCACAACAGAGCAGTTTTGGGAATCTCAGATTCTTGAGAAGTACAGAAACCAAGCAAAAGCGGAAAATAATCATATCGCATTATATAAGCAACTTCGTATGCAGGTAGATTTTGCAACAATGGATTGGATAGATTCCTTTACAAAAGAGAGATGCTTAAAGAAAATTCCAGATACATTTGGAGGATATGACATCAAGGTATTTGATAAGCCTGAATTGCTTGATGTGGAGATTCAGAAAAAAGCAAAAGAAAGTGATTCGATGTTGTCAAGGGTGATTGCAACTTATGATTGGGAATATAGCTCAAATCATAGACCAGAGGACAGGCTTATGAGGTATTGGGAAGTACTGATTGGAAAATGGCATAAGCCTTGGAATAGGGAGTTGGAGTCTGAACTTACAAGAAAAGAAAAAAGAGCTATTAAAGGATTAGCGTGGGCTGAACAACCGCAAACGATAAATGAAGTTGGTTCAACATTTACAATTCAAGGATTTGATCTTAATTATGCCGGAGTTATTCTTGGACCATCTGTGAAATATCGTAATGGAAAGGTAATATTTGATCCTTTGGAAAGTTGTAATGAGAAGGCAATTCGAAATAGAACATTATCTGATGGAACAAAACAGAAATTTGGTGAAATACTAATTCAGCATGAAGTGAGAGTCTTAATGACACGAGGAGTTAATGGAATGTATATTTATGCCTGTGATCCAGAACTTCAGAAAGCGTTATTAGAAGCAGCAAAATAAAGGAGTAAGTTTAATTATGAAGCAGGAAACAATAGATAGAATCAGAAAATTTACAGAGGACAGAGACTGGGAGCAGTTTCATTCGCCAGCAAACCTTGCAAAATCTATCGTAATTGAGGCGGCAGAGTTATTGGAGTGCTTCCAGTGGTCTGATGAAGAATATGATCTGCAGCATGTCAAGGAGGAGTTGGCGGATGTTTTGGTTTATAGTCAGAATCTGTTAGATAAGCTGGAACTGGATGTGGATGAGATTATAAATATGAAGATGTCGCAGAATGAAGCAAAGTATCCGGTAGAAAAGGCAAAAGGGAGCGCGGTCAAGTACGATCAGCTGTAACAGTAGAGAAGGAAGAGGAGTTATAAGAACATGATAAAAGTTTTATTCGTGTGCCACGGCACTACCTTAGCAAAATTCTGAAAAACCTTGATTTTACAGTATATTTTTGAACCAGTAGGGATGTTTTACTAAGTTTTTACTAAAGAGAGGAATCCCTAGCACGAATTTAGAAAAGTAACATATAGTATGACCTTATTAATTGGTAGAACAATTGGTAAGGTCCTTTTTTATTTCAAGGAGGTTCAAAATGAAAAGTACAGCGTTAGGAGCAGAAAACATTATTTTTATCAGTGATGCACATGAAAAATTCTACTATGAAAAATTACAAGAAGTACGGTATCAGGATGTGTACCATAAGGCATTGTGTTATTGTCTGGGTATTAATGGAGATACCAGAAAAAATGCTGACAGAATTTATAATTTTAAAACGGGGTCTGTTAAAACGAAATGTTTACATGAAGGATGGCAGACAAGCGGTAGCTTAAAAGTGGTAAGGATGGCATTTAATCTGTACTGTAACAGCACGCCAAGCGTTTGGGATTATGAAGATGCAGAGGAACAGGTAAACGAGTGCAGACAGTATACAGTAGAGGATATCTTCTGCTGTGCATATGCACCATATTTTTGGCAGGCAATACAGATCCGTTATCCGGAATATGTAGTGCACAATCAAAAGTTACATGCCATGCTTGGAGGAATAGATTAATGCTGAAAGTGAGACTGATGGGAACAAAGAATGATATTGCATGGTTTCAGAAAATCCTGCAGCGTCATCCTAAAATTGAAGTTATGGAATTATCGGAACTTTATTCAAATAAGGGGACGAGCAAATATTATAGAGCTTATGCTGAAATTGAAAAAAGTAATGTAAATAAAAAATAGTAGAAAAACAGGAGAATTATATCATGTGCAAAATAATCGCAATCGCAAATCAAAAAGGTGGAGTAGCAAAGACTACAACCACAATTAATCTTGGAGTAGGACTGTCTAAGGTTGGGAAACGTGTAATGCTAATAGATGCTGATCCACAGGGACATTTGACAATGGGACTTGGTTTTCCAAAGAACTTAAGGGTAACATTGAAAACAATGATGGAAAATATCATTATGGGATTAGAATTTGATCCCAGGGAAGCAATTTTACACCATGAGGAAGGAATAGATGTAATTCCATCTAATAAACTTCTTTCGGGAATGGACATGTCATTATTTACGGTAGAGGACAGAGAAAAAGTCTTAAAAGAATATTTGGAACTTTTGGAAAATGATTATGACTATATTCTGATTGATTGTATGCCCTCATTGGGAATGATGACAATTAATGCGTTAAGTGCAGCTGATAGCGTTTTGATTCCGGTGCAGCCTCAATACTATGCGGCAGATGGCCTCATGGAATTACTGAAAGTTGTGAAAGGCATTCATCAGAGATTTAATCCTGATTTACAGATTGAAGGGATTCTGTTTACAATGGACAGCAGCCATTATAATAATTCAAAGAGAAATAAGCAGGCAGTACGAGATGCTTATGGAGCAGAGATTATAATTTTTGATCAGACAATTCCAAGAACAGAAGCTCTTGCTGAAACTGCATCAGAAGGTGTCAGTATTTTTTCTTACGATGCAAAAGGAAAAGGTGCGTACAGTTATCAGGCACTTGTCCAGGAGGTGCTGAATCATGCGTAAACCTAAGAAAGAAATTCAGCTTACTTCTTATGATGAATTGCTTGGAATCAATGAAGCAGAACAAAATAGCTTCAATCAGGTTTTTGAAGTGCCGCTAAACGAGTTATATCCGTTTAAAAATCATCCATTTCATGTAAATGATGATGAAAAAATGGCTGAAACAGTAGAAAGTATCAAGAATTATGGCATCTTAAATCCTGCATTGGTACGTCCTCGCGCAGAGGGAGGATATGAACTGATTGCTGGTCACAGGAGAAAACGTGGTTGCGAACTGGCTGGAAAAAGTAAAATGCCAGTACTCATACGAAACTATACCGATGATGAAGCCGTAATCGTTATGGTGGATTCTAATATACAGAGAGAAAATTTGCTTCCAAGCGAAAAGGCATATGCTTATAAGATGAAGATGGATGCAGTAAAACATCAAGGCATAAAAGACGAAAACGCAGTTTCTGTTGACAGTGCAGATCTGGTTGGACAGGCTGCAGGTGACAGTGGAAGAACCGTTCAGCGTTACATACGCTTGACCTGCCTTATTCCGGAATTGCTGAAATTGTTGGATGAAGGAAAGATTAATTTTACAGTAGGTGTTTCATTAACCTATTTATCAGAAACGGAGCAGATTTGGGTGAAAGACTGCATAGTGTCTGGAGCAAGCTCTGTTACAGGTTCAATGGCAACAAAACTGAAGCAATACAGCGGTGAAGGTAAACTGACAGAATTAGCGGTACAGCTTATTCTGAATGAAAAGAAAACAGAGACAGGAAAAGTTACTTTAACTGAAAAGATAATACGAAAGTATTTCCCAAAGGAATATAACAGAGAACAGATTGAACAGGTTATCTATGAACTGCTTGATAACTGGAAGAAAAGCCAATAAAGAGGGAAGGAGGGAAAGCAAAATGGCAAAATCCGAAAGCACAAAAATAGAGTTTGGTTATTTTCACGATTATGAGTCGGAACAGTTTGCTTTTTACCGTATTCCCAAAGTATTATTCACAGATGAATATTTCTGTAATCTGTCCAGCGATGCAAAGGTTCTTTATGGGCTGATGCTGGACAGAATGGCTTTATCTATCAGACATCAGTGGTTTGATGAAGAGGGTAAGGTTTATATTATTTTTACTGTTGAACAGGTTATTCAGTATATGAATTGTGGAAGAGATAAAGCAATGAAAACGCTTGCAGAACTGGATACCAAAAAGGGAATCGGATTAATTGAAAGAGTCAAACAAGGATTTGGTAAACCGGATATTATTTATGTAAAGAACTTTATTTTAAGGACATCAAAAGATGTTAAAAACAATGATGAATCCGAAGAGAGTATTCAACAAAATCGAGAGGTCGAAGAAGTCGACTTATCGGAGTCGGAAAAATCGACTTATCGTGGTCGGAAAAATCGACTTCAAGGGGTCGGAAAAACCGACTTCAAGAGGTCGGAAAATACGACTTATCGTGGTCGAAAAATCAGAACTACAGAGGTCGGAAAAATCGACCCAATTAATACTAAATATAATTATACTGATATTAGTAATACGGACAGGAATAATACTGATCTTATCAATCTTTCAGATTCTTCCGAACAGCAGTCAATGGATTTG
>ENA-ORTL01000082-ORTL01000082.1-human-gut-metagenome-genome-assembly--contig:-NODE-82-length-145124-cov-47.7975_pt1 | contig 145124 bp, 141 predicted proteins | sample MGYA00241916_ERZ509196 | MGnify/ENA primary metagenome ERZ509196 (study PRJEB26280, sample SAMEA2338844) | human gut metagenome | biome: human gut; feature: human-associated habitat; material: faeces... | reverse complement strand
ATCGTGGGGTAAGGGGATGGTGGCTACATATTGATGTTGTGCTGTTGCTTTTTACTGAAAGCTGCTACTAACGACTCATAAATCTACCCTTAATCGTGTATTGGATGATAGTTGCGGATTTTAGGTATAATAAAATATGAAGGAGACCATGTGAGTCTCCTTTATCTTTTTGAATGAAATAAAATGGATATGCACTTTGGAGCATTATAACAGATATGAATATACGGGTATTCTCCTTTTATTAAGCTCTTCCTTGGAAATATCAGACAATACAAACTTCTTCCCTGAATTGGATTTATTCAAATCAGAGATGTTCTTTTTAGACGAACGAGAATCTTGTTTTAACCTTATATTACCCATATTGTTTTGATATATATAGAAAGATAGAACGACCTACTTTAAACATAACACCACCTCAACAATGCTATAAGCATTGCCAGCGACATTACAATCATAGTATTTGCCTCATAATACAGTCTTTCTATGCAAAGAAAGACAGAAATAAGTATGTAGCCAAAATATGAGACGGATTTTTTTGCAATTTAGACGATATCTAAATAGTCAATCAGACTTTATCAAATAAAAAAAGTGGGACCCATGCCCCACCCCTCAACATACACACTTGCTTTTTAAGACTTTCATGTGATGAAGCAACAACAACGCGCATTTACTCCTTATATTTTATGCGCATGTAGGACCTCCCTTCCCCATTGTCAATACCGGACTTGAACACTCTTCTGGAAGAACAAGCAGCCTTCCCCTCCAGGTCATTCATTCTGATTTTCATTCTCTCAACTTCCTTCAGTAATACCCCCATGGTCTCTGAGGCGCGAACAATCCATTGCTTCATTTCGATTTCGTCCATATACATTATAAGTTAATAAAAACATATAAACAAACAATATATAAGACGAAATAGTTTTAAAAAGAACTATGTTCATGAACATAGTTTTAATTTATGATATGCCTATACGCTCGTCTGAATCCAGCATCAACAGCTTCTTTTACGGTCCATGCATAAAATTCGCCTGCCTTATTTACATGTACTCTATAATATTGTTGGTCAAAAGGAAGATGATAAATTTTATTTCCATCATTAATGTTGCATTTTATCATAGGATAGTCACCTTTTGCAGTTACTATTACTTTAACTCCAAGTCTTTTCGCAAACTCCATTGCTATATCTGACAATCTGGTAGTAGTATATAATACAGGAACCGTCTTTTGAAACATTTGATTGTTTTGTATATCATATTCCATTGTAGTTCCAAACAACTGGCAAATCGTATTCTCGTGTATTTCTTTATGTGTTGACCAATTTTTACATTGAATGATATAAGTAACCATTTCTCCCTTGTTATTTATCTTCTTCGCAATAATATCGCGTCCAAGATCTTCAATTCCCTTCAAACTACCAAAAGGAATTGTTATAAACCCATCCTTTCGCAAAAGATATTCTATATACATTTCATATTCTATGCCTATCACCCAGTTTGATTTATTTTTCTTTTTATATCTATCAAGTGCTAATTGGTTTCGCTCATTGACACTAAGCTTCATCCATTCTTCCTTACTTAAAAAGTCAGATGCCCTATCTCTGTTTAAATCAAAGTCGCTATAATTATCATAACCACTGAGACTGATTAATGCTTCTTCGTCATCAACATATCTCTTTAGCTCTGGGAACGTACTTAATAGAAATTCATATTTATAGAGCATTTCCTTATAAGCAGAAATATGCTTCTTTGTTTCCGCTTTCATAGCAAGCACTACTTCACTCGCACTAATAGCTGGATGTTTCTTATTCCTCAAATAATGTCTTGCATTATCATAAATATACAGATTCATATCAGAATATAGAGATGCCGAATACATAAATGGAGCTTTGCTTTCCATTATTGATTTAATACGCTTCCAACTTTCATCAATCTCTAAATTACGAATTTTAAGCGCATTCTTTTCACGTTCAACTTCACATTTCAATTCATATTCTTTTGATTTAAATTCAGCTTCAATATCTTTTATTTTGCTTTTATAGTGATTTGTTTGAATTATATAATATAACGAACTCGCAAAAGCAAAAGCAATACTTCCTCCAACGTATATGTAGTTATCAATATATTTATTTGCTGCATGTGTAAAAAAATAGATTGACATTCCTACAAAATCAAGTAAAAACATTACTCCCAAAATTGTATGTCCACAGCCATCATAATCATTATTTCTGTATGTCATAATTTGATTTTAATTGATATTGTTTACACATACATTGACTATCACTCCTTATTTATTAGGCAAAGCTTCCTTTATCCATCTATATAAGTGCGAAGCAACATATAATTGCAAAAGCTAGAGCCGCTCCTATCGTACTATAAAAAGCATCTGCAAACATTATCGTATCCTCCTTTTAGTTAGTAAATCAATTATCACGCACTCTTACTTGAAATTTTCCTTTCCTTCATGCCCAGCTGTTCCCTCATGACATTGTTTTCGCCAATCAGTTTGTTCACTTCGGCTTTAAGTTCTTCTATCTGTTCATCCCTATCCTTTATCAAGGTCTCGTACATGGCAGATGTGGTTGAGAACTTTGGTTCCGTGTCCGAATTCGCAGCTGACGGGGACGATTGGGTGTCTTTTAGCATTTCCCCGCTTCCGCGGAGGAGCCATTCGGCACTAACCTCAGGAAATGTACGTAAAATTGCATCTACAACCTCATAACTTAAACCGCGTTTACCTATCATATAATTATTGAAGGTAACTTGCTCCATTCCAATTAACGCAGCAAAATCTCGCTTTGACTTTGCTTTATCATTTACTAAATCTAAAATTCTTTGAACTATTTCCATAATCTTCATATTTATTAAAACAAATGTTCTATAATTATATTGCTAATCAGAATCAATAAAATTATCTTCGAGATTAGTTTATATTTGTATCATTGGCTATTTCTGCCAATCTGTTTCTTGTGAAATAAAGAATCTTCATACAGTTTTAATAATCAAATATTTGCAATGTTTATTATTTAGAATCATTCTAAATAAAACGTTTGTTTTAAACTTTTTATACGTAGTCAATGTTATTAAAACAAATGTTCTTATATTTGCATCGTAATAACAACCGAAATAGTTATTCCAATCGGTTAAGTTTAGACGATTTACAAATTTATAAAAATTAATAATAAGATGAGTAGATACAAAGAGATTTTTGTCCCTCATGGAGCAAACAAGAAGATTTGCAAGGATCTGGGTGTTGTCGCAAGCACAGTACGCCTCGCGTTGAAAGGAGTGTCAGACACAGAGCTTTCAAGGACTATTCGGAAAAGAGCGCTTGATTTCTACGATGGGGTCATTTCAAACAAGCTGTATAAATAGGAGGTGGATATGGACGCGAACAGACTATCCAAGCAAGTTGCGGCCTTTGTTGCCGGAACAGTGTTGTTTTTCGGTTTATTAGGCATTGCCGGAAGAATGGACTATCAAGAGGCCGTAATAAGCGGCATTCCGTGTGAAGCGTACAACCAGATTGTGGAAAAGGTCGGGCATGATGCCTCCGACATAATCAAGGAATATAAGCTGCACCAGGAGTATTACGATTCACTGTATTAAGGGGAGGAACGATTATGATATACTCATTACCAAGTGAAGTTCTCGAAAAGGCCATCTGCAAGGCTTTCGAGCTGGGGGCCAGGCAGAAATCCATCCAATTGGGCGAAGAGCCGAAGTTCATCAGCCAGCGCCGGGCCTACAAGACATACGGCGAAGGGAATGTTGACAGATGGATTAAGACAAGGGCCGTGAAGAAGTACAAGGATTCGACAAAACCGAACGCACGTGTAAGGCTGAGCGTGGAGGAGCTGGAAAGGGCGGCATTCAGCATCAATGTGACCACCGGTTTGTCTCCATTGGCGAACGAGGAACTGTGTGAAATCGTCGGACGGACGGCACGGTGACAATCATTACCCCTTTAGCTCAGCGGCAGAGCGGCGCACTCATTTTTTAAAGGTGTTTAGGTTGACAGTTTAAAAGCGCAGGCGCAGGTTCGAATCCTGCAAGGGGAGCAAAAGCGGAAGTAGCGACGATGCATACAATGGCTACAGTGATTCTGCATCACTCAAAGCATGGCAGCGCCATAAGCGGACGGAGAATGTACGGCAGTGAGGTTCAAACCGAAACGTGACATTCTTCAGTCAACATAGCAGAGGCGTGGAACAATAAACTGTAGAAGCAACCGATTGCGATAATATCCTGATGAGGAACGAAGTCAGGAAGGAGCATAAGGCAGCAGCAGTCGATAAGTTAACAAGGAAGGTTGGCAGAGCGGTTTATCGCGCCCGTTTGCTGAACGGGTAACCGGAAACGGTTCGGAGGTTCGAATCCTCCACCTTCCGCAAGCGATTATATTTGTTTTTCCATAAATATTTAGAGTTTAGGTTTATTCGGGCGGTTTGTGAAAATAGCCCGAATCATATTCACCCAACGGAAACGTTTATGGAATCAGGATTATCTCTCAGACACTTTGTTAGCCTTTGAATTAAAATTCATGGTATTAATTTTTAATACACCGGTTCTCCGGTATGTGAATATAGGAGAACCATTCATCAAGACATACTTTAAAATCATCATAACATGGAACAGAAGGAACTTAAATCCCTCGGATGGGCCAACGCGTGGAGCGCCATTCCACCGGAAGTGCTTGAGGCCCGCCAAAAGGAGTACGAAATTCAGGAAGAGACTGTAGGGCGCTGTCTTCACCGGTACACTTGCCTTGAAGGTGGATGGTACTATATGGAAGACTCCTCCGACTGAGAAACTCTTTTTTTGTGTGTTTGTCATGATTAGTTTGGGCGGCCTCACGGGCTGGGGCTGCCTTTTTCATGGACACACACATTAAAGAAACAATATTATCAATTTCCAAACCAAAAACATCATGAGCAACATTCAGATCACCGTCGAAGAGATCAACAAGATGAATCCCCTCGACATCGCACTTTCCGCACCGGTAAGACAACGCTTCATCCAGATTTACGACACCCTTTGGGGCGAAGGCACCGGCGAACCCGCTTACGAACGTGAAAGCATCTTCTTCAACCGTATTCTTGCTGACAATGAGAAACTGATGAATGGAGCAACACGTTTCTCGATTTTTACCACCTTCATAGACCTGGCCGTATGCGGTCTGTCCGTAGAACCTGGAGTAAGGGCCTTGGCATACCTGCAGGGAAGGAACACCAAGATTGGCAGGGGAGCTGACGGCAAGGACATCTACGAAGGCAGACTGACCCTTACCATATCCGGCTATGGAGAACTCGTCCTGCGTTCGCGTTGCGGACAAATCAAGTACGCCGACAATCCCGTACTGGTATACGAGGAAGACAGCTTCTCCTTCTCCGACACCAACGGTGCGAAATCGGTCAGCTACACCTGCAACCTGCCGCACAAGTCGGGGCACGTCATCGCCTGCTTTATCCGCATTACCCGCACGGACGGCAGCGTGGACTACTCTGTAATGTACGAGGAGGACTGGAACCGCCTTGCCGGATATTCGGCCAAGCAGAACAAGCGGTGGGACGCCAACATCCGCCAGTACGTGATGTCGCCCAACGAGCTATACACCAGCAACAACGGCGGCATAGACACCGGCTTCCTCATGGCCAAGTGCATCAAGCACGCCTTCAAGACCTACCCTAAAGTGCGGATAGGCAAAGGGACCGAACTGCAAACCGATATGGAAGAGCCCATGCCGTCCATTGACGACTTCTACAATGTAGGACAACCGGAGGCGCAATCATCCGTAGAGGAAAACAGACCCGAACCCTTCGGTCCGCAGCAGGACATTTCCGCAGGTGTTACCGTGCATACTGAAGGAACGGCAGAGGACGACGGAGCATTTTAACAACAACTATAATCATAACAATCATGGAAACAGCAATCATCAAACAAGAAAACGTAGAACTTATTGTGCGGAACGCCCCACTCTCCTATCAGGAAAACCTGATATCCCATGACCGTTGTATAGAATACGGGCAAACTCTCCTCGACACAATAGGCGGGGGGCAGATGACGGACGAACTGGATCAGAAAGCCGCCGACTATATTGAACGCGCCAAGAAGACAGTCAAGAAGATGAACGAGAAACGTTCCCCCGTCACCAGGCTTTTTGACGAGATACGTACCGTATATACCGGGCTGGAAAATGACATTGACCCTTCCAGGCCGGGAAGTATCCCCGCGCAGTTGCAGGATTTTCGCAACCGGTACGCTGTCCGCAAACGGGAGGAGGCCGAAGCGCGCCGCCGCGAAGAGGAGCGCCGCCTGCAAAGGGAGTCGGAGCTTTCCGGTTACCGGATTGCAGTGGAAGCCGATTACAAGCAGTCCTTTAACCGGATGCTGAATCAGAAGTTCAACGAGCTTGCATCGCTGAATGCCGGCATCACACTGGACAATTTTTCAGAGCAGGAGTCAAGGATAAAGGACTTTCCTACAAGCTTAAAAGAGGACTGGAGCACTCTCGTCCCTTCCGGGGCCATCATTCCCGCACTGCTATCCGCAGACGAATGCCGTGACATACGACGGGATGTCATGAGCGAGCTCCTCCCTAAATTCCGCGAGCAATATACATTCGACATCGGAGAGAATAAAGACAGCATCCTCCGTATGCTTCCTTCCAAGAAAACCGAACTGGAAGCCATAGCCCGGTCAAATGCGGAAGACGCACGCCGCCGTGAGGAAGAGTTGAAACGGAGGGAGGAGGAAGACGCACGCCGGAGAGAGGAAGAGCGCCGCCGCCGAGAAGAAGAGGAGTCCAGGCAGATTCAGGTGAGACAACAGCAGCAAGAGATGCAGGGGCTGTTCTCGCAAGCGCAAGCCGCCACACCATCCTACCAGCCCAAGATGAACGTCAAGAAAAAGATTGTGGTCAGCAGCCCGTTGGGATTCCTTGAGATACTCAACCTATGGTGGACTACCGAAGGGTGCCAGCTTTCCGTAGAGGAACTGGGCAAGAAATTCAAGTCGCAAGTCACCCATTGCGAGAAACTTGCCAATGACAAGACAGATCCGCATTTCATCCAGTCGCAGTACATCAGATACGAAGATGAAGTAAAAGCGAAATAGCCCATGAACCACAATCCCGATACCTACTACAATCTCCGTGAGGTCAGCAATTCCGACCTCACGGAGTTGAAGAACCTGCTCCATCCCCGCATGCAATATGGCGACAAGGAAGAGGCTTTCCGATTTGGAACTCTGGTGGACGCCATCATCACCGAACCGGACAGAGTGAACTACTACCGCCGTACCGTGGACGATGTACAGTACACGGAAGACGAGTTCTCGCTGGCGCAGGAAATGTACAAATCCCTGCGTATGGAAGCCCGCCACGACATGTTCCTTTCCAAGGTGCTGGAACTGTCGGACACCCAGCGGTTCATGGTGAACAAGAGACAGCGTTTCGAATACGGCAGCTTCCCCTTCACGCTTGACACCCGGTGCAAGTGGGACTGGTTCATTCCCATCTGTAATTTCGGGGGTGACCTGAAGACCACCTTCGCATCCTCCCAGAAACAGTTCGAAGAAGCCGTTGACTTCTTCGACTGGGACCGTTCACGTGCATGGTACATGGACATTGCCCGCAGCGACCGTGACTTTATCTATGCCATCAGCAAAAAGAACTGCATGGTGTTCAAGAAGCACATCACACGGGGGGACGCCGTATACAACCGCGGACGGGAAAAATACGAAGAGCTGGCATTCCAATATTGGTGTTTGAACCTCAACTGACCTATGAAAGTATATTGCCGGGTAACCGAATACGGACTTGTGCCCATGTACGACTCCGACTACGAGGAAAAGAAGAAGCTGAAACCGGGCGACACCGTCCTTTGTGAGATAAAAAGACCGCGTAACTATGAGTTCCTGAAGAAGTTCTTCGCCCTCATACGCCTTACCTTCGACAACCTTCCCGAGCATCTTCATCATGCCCTCGGCATATACAGCGAGGAGGACATGCTGCTTTCTTTAAAGCTTGACCTCGGTCTATGCACCACCGCACGCTACGGGATGCGCGAGGTAATCAAGGAAGGCAGCATCTCCTTTGCGGCCATGGACGAATCGGAATTCGAGCGGTTCTACAACAGATGCATTGACATGATACTCCACCGGTACTTGCGTGGAACAGACCGCAAGGCGCTCATGGAGGAAATAGAAAGATTCAAATAAGAGAAGACTTAATGGAGTGATACTTGGTATTTCAGAAAATTGAGTTATCTTTGCGGCATAAACTTCGCCAAAGTTTAAGACATAAATCTTTTACGTGGATATTTTTATATCCATACGATTGCTTTATTCTGCAAAGATATAAGCCGTTAGTATTCCCTTTGGGCATCCACGTAAAGATGTGTATGTTTAGACTTTGGCGAGTTTTGGGAAGCTGACGGCTTTCTTTATATATAACTCAAATTTCGCCAAGAAAATGCCAAAGTCTAACGGAATTGTGAGTACATTGAATAATAGTAGATGTATAAACACGTCTGCACACGAAACGTGCATCCATTCATCCCGTTCCATTAAACTACTCGAAGGGAAAATAAAATATCTCATCGGACAGAACAACGTCATGCGCGAATTGCTCGGCATGCCACCTCTCGATGAACACGAAATGTATCTCAACGTATTATCAACAGAGAATATCGGGTACCGTACAAGAAACCCGTTCATGAGAATCTGCAAATAAACTGTTACCAACAGGCGGCATATCCGTATGTCGCCACAACCTACTCATGTTTATCATGAAACTACAACATAACTTAAAGATAAATCCATACCCTTATCAAGAGGAAGGAATCAAGAAGGGGCTAGAGTGGAAACGCCTTCTTATAGCGGATCAGCCAGGCCTGGGAAAGACTATACAGTCCATCGGCATCATAGATACAGCCGACGCCTATCCCGCCCTTGTCATCTGCCCCTCCTCACTGAAAATAAACTGGCAGCGGGAGGTGGAGAAGTTCACGGACAAAAAGGCCCTTGTGCTTGACAACTACAACCGTACCACATGGCCCTATCTGTTACAGATGAAAATGTTTCACGTGGCCATTGTCAACTACGAGAGCCTGCGCAAGTATTTTGTATGGGACATCAAGGGAGGCAAGTCCTTCCGGCTGAAAGACGTGGTGTTCTGTCCGCAGATAACCATGTTCAAATCCGTTATCATCGACGAGAGCCAACGGTGCAAAGACCCGTCCACAAACCAGTCCATCTTCACGAAAGGCATATGCACCGGAAAAGAATACATCATATTATTATCCGGCACACCTGTTGTGAACCGCCCGATTGACCTTGTGGCACAACTCTCCATCATGGACAGGTTAAAAGATTTTGGTGGAAAAAACAGTTTCCTCCTCAACTACGCCCAAGGAGAGCGCGAAGCCTCCAATCTGGAGGAGTTGAGCGAGGAGCTATACAGCCGTTGTATGATTCGCCGCGAAAAAGCCAAGGTTCTCACCCAGCTGCCCGACAAGACCCGTGTTGACCTCTACGTGGAAATATCAAACCGCGAAGAGTACGACACCGCCGCCCAAGACCTTGCGAAGTACCTGCGCGAGTACCAGCAATGCACCGAGTACGAGGTAAAGAGGAAGATGCGCATGGAAGCACTCGTCAAGTTCATGACCCTGCGCTCCATCGCTTCCAAAGGAAAAGTGCCCCAAGCCATAGATTTTATCAAAGTTTTCCTTGAAAGCGGCAATAAGCTGATATTGTTTTGTTCGTTCCACGAAATTGTGGACCAACTGAAACAAGCCTTTCCGAAAGCCGTCACCGTCACCGGCAGGGATTCCTCCGTGATGAAGCAGGCGGCGGTCGACGCCTTTCAGCAGCGGGAAGATGTGCAGCTTATCATCTGCTCCATCAAGGCTGCAGGTGTTGGTCTTACGCTTACGGCATCCAGCAACGTGGCGTTCGTTGAACTGCCCTGGACTTTTTGCGATTGCGAACAGGCAGAGGACAGATGCATCGTTGAAGGAGAAAAGATATTGACTCCTAATGGTTGGAAAGCTATTGAAACGATAAAAATTGGCAATACGGTCATTAATAAGGATGGAGAGAATGCGATAGTAAAAGATGCGTGGAGCAAAGGCAATACCAAACTTGTTACCGAGGTAAAAGTAGAAGGCTATGGCGTGACCAAGACTACCAACGACCACTTATACTTGACAACAGATGGTTGGAAAGAAGCAGCCAATCTATTGCCGGGCGACCGCATTGTAATGCCCAAACAGCATTCAGCGTTAGAAGAATGCAAACGCATCAAGTTTGATGATGACTGTAGATTTCCTCAAGAATTTATATCCCACCACGGTGGCAAGATACGTAACGGTCGCTTGATAAAAGCGCCGGAATATATTTCCCTGACAGATGATGCCTTATTTGTTTTTGGCTATTATGCGGGTGATGGCTTTGCTATTGATAGAAGTGAATCCAAGAAAGGAAGATTTGTTTCTTTTTCCGGGAACACGACTACGAAGCAAGCCGCATTGGCAAGATGCAAGCAATGGATTGAAAGCATAGGCGTGAATTTTGGCGAGTACAAATCAAAAAACAGTTTAGCAGTCGAGGTACGTGCTTATTCTGCCGAGTGGAGTTTGTTCTTTTGCAAACACTTCAACAACCGTTCAGCGACAAAGCAGTTGCCGGAATTCTTGATGCAACTTAACGAAAGACAAAGCAGAGTGCTGATGAGCGGACTTATGGCAAGTGACGGTTACTACCGGAAATGCAGATACGAATATGTCACAGCCTCGGAGAAACTTGCATCCCAAGTTGCAAGACTGATATTAAAATGTGGCTACAGACCTACAATTGGCAAGAACTGCACAGGTCATTTCGTGATTGCATACTCTGAAAGCCAAACGGAAAACAGCGCACTCGTTCAGTCTGTATATACATATTTCCCAAAAAAGAATAATGGCATAAGGCCAAAGGTGTATGACATCACAACGGATAGCACAGAATCGTTCGTGTTGGGAATGTCCGTTGTACATAATTGTCACCGCATCGGACAGAAGGACAACGTCACCTGCTACTACCTGCTTGGCCGTGGCACCATTGACCACAAGCTCTACAGCATCATCCACAACAAGAAAGCCATTGCCAACAGCATCATGGCTTCGGATGACGATATACCTACGGACCGCCTCTACTTCGAGGAATTGGCATCAACCTTATTGAACGAATGACTATGGACCTATGCAAGACCGACATACAAAACATTATCTCCCTCCTTGACAAGAGCGCCGAGTTAATTGACAGACATTGCAAAAAGCCTGCCGAGCAAGACAAGGCCCGGCAGTGCCGAAAAATGAGTAAGAAACTTAAAAAGAGAATAGAAAATGAAAATTACAATCAACAAACCAACCGAATTTGATGCAATCTACTTGAAGGTGGATGCAGGCGTCCGCTATTGGGACGATGCGAAAGTAAACGGAGTGTATGATACCAATTGCGAAGATTTAGAAAATCCTGCTGCCGCACCTACTATCCCATGCGCTGAATATGTAGGGGCGCAACATAGAGTTCTGCATGGAGAAAATTGGCGTTGGCGACCACTGATAGATATTGAAACTGGAAAGATTGTCAACTGGAAGAAAGGGACTTCTGCCAATGTCCACTATAAAGTATGCGATGATTTCGCTTGTGAAATTCTTGATGGAAACAAAGAAGTCATCGCCTCTTATGACGGTTACGTACCTAAGATAATGTGTCCGGCCGATGAGGGGTATGGCGACTACATCATTATGAATATTGATGAGGACGGGATTATTCAAGGATGGAGAAAGGATTTAATCAGTAGAATTATACCAGAAGAGGAGGATTAATTATGATGCACAATTGGTTTGAAGTATCTATAAAATACGAAAAGATTGCCGAAAATGGCAAACAAAAGAAAGTTACAGAGAAAATTTTAGTGGACGCTTTATCTTATACGGAGTGTGAGGCAAGGGCAATCGAAGAGATGACGCCGTTCATTTCGGGAGAGTTCACCGTATCGGACATCAAACGTGCCAGCTATAGCGAATTGTTCCCTAGCGAAGAGGAAGCTGCCGACCGCTGGTTTAAATGTAAACTGGTTTTCATCACACTGGACGAGAAAAGCGGTGCGGAAAAGAAAACCCCTACCCAGGTGCTGGTACAAGCCGCCGACCTGCGTGATGCGGTGAAGAAACTGGATGAGGGCATGAAAGGCACAATGGCCGACTACCAGATAGCATCTGTGGCGGAAACGGCCATTATGGACGTATATCCGTACAGTGCGGAAGAACAACCTTCCGATGCCATCAACGAGAATGCAAACTCACCGGTAATCAGAAACTTCATTCAATCGCTTCCCGAAGGATGCAAAACGACCATTACCGTTTCCGGGAAAAGAGTGGTAGTTGACAAAACCGGCAAGGACACAGTAGTAAAACCTCAAACGGAAGAATGCGATAAAAATGAGATACGAGGAGATGATTGAACTTGCGGGAAAAAACAAATCCCGCAAGAAGTATAGGGATGACGAGCATAAGCTGCAAGTCTCCATGGTGAATTGGTTCCGGCTACAATATCCGTCCATGCGCCATAATCTTTTCGCAGTTCCCAATGGTGGAAGAAGGGATGCTGCAACTGGAAGAAGATTAAAGGATGAAGGAGTATTAGCTGGAGTTTCCGACCTTATTCTGTTAAAAAGCAACCAACATTATGGTGCATTGCTTATTGAGACCAAAACAAAGAAAGGGACTCAAAGGGAATCCCAGGAAGAGTGGGAATCCAAAATAACGGCAGACGGATATAAATATGTCGTTGTCCGGTCTCTTGACGATTTTATTAAAGAAGTTAATGATTATCTTAAAGACTTATGAAACTAAAGATGAATAAACATGGCACGGAATAGGATGATTAAGCCCAAGTTCTGGGATGACACTAAAATAGGTCGTCTTACAAGAGATGCGAGGCTTCTGTATATAGGTCTTTGGAATTTTTCTGATGATATAGGAGTTGTGATAGGTGATTCTATTTGGCTTAAGTCTAAAATATTTCCGTATGACCAAATCCAGATACAGCAGTTTGAAAAATGGATGAACGAGCTTGTGATAAACGGATTTATATGTCTGCTTTCCTATAAGGGGGAAAGATTCATATATCTGCCCAATTTCACTCGGCATCAAGTAATCAACAAACCGAATTATGAGGATTTGAATATACCTAAATGTTTGATAGATAAAGCAAAAGATAATTTTCACTTATTATTCACGGAACAATCACGTAATGCTACCGTATTATTCACGGAACAATACGTTACTAAAATAGAAGGAGAAAGAGAAGAAGAATATTCCCCCTATAATCCCCCCCAAGGGGAGGCTTCCCCACCGGAAAGCAATGAGGATGAAAAGATAAATTATAATGCTCTTATGGATACGTTCAACAAGATGTTTGAAGGGAAACTCCCCAAAGTTACGGCAATGACGGACAAACGCAGGAAAGCCGTAAAAGCAAGAGCTTCCGAACATGGGAAAGAGGCCATCATGGCGGTTTTCAACAGTGTTTCTCAATCGGCGTTTCTTTTGGGACATAACAACCGGAATTGGGTGTGTGATTTTGATTGGATATTCAGACCTACAAATTTCATTAAAATTCTAGAAGGTAATTACAATGGAGAAAGAGCTAGCAAAAAACAATTGGATAGCGAGCAGCGAAAACGTGATTCAGTTCTTGCAGTCGCTACAACCGTCCGAGAAGCTGCCGCAAAAAAAAGAAAGGAACTTGAAGCAGAGGGAATTATTGGTTAAATACCCTGACCCTGCCCAGTTCATTATGGACTACAATCCTGATTTGCAATTCAAAATTGTGAGATGTAAGGCAACCCACTCTGATTTGGCCATGAATCATTTCATACCGACATTAGGACTGTTGGCTTCTACTTACGGAGACGAGACTCCTTTGGAATGGCTGAAAATCCAATTCGGTACACTTAACGACTTTGCGGAAGTATCGACCAAGATAGCCAGGGAACAGCTTCAAGAACTCGCTGAGATTTTTATCTCCGAGTATTATTACATCAATGCTGCCGAGATATGTTTTTTTATTGCCCGGTTCAAGTCTGGCAAGTATGGACGGTTTTACGGAGCTATAGACCCGATGAAGGTTACAAGTGCCATGCTTGACTACATCAAGGAGCGCCGCATTGACATCGAGCGTTACGAGCGTGAGCAATACCGGTTGCAACGCCAAAAGGAGATAGAAGAGCGTGGCAACAACAGAATTTCCTATGCCGAGTATCTTGAACGTGAAAGGAAACTTGTGGAAAGCGGAGATGCAGAAGCCATGAAAAGGGCGGCAAATCGTGTAGGCAATATCAATCTGAGCAAGTAATGGCTAAGAAGAAAGAGACACCCCTCTCCCCCGTCCACTGCCGCCAATGCTCATACTCCAGAGATTTCATAGAAAACTCTTGTCTATGCAAGGCCAAGGACCATAGGGTGTGCGCGTGTGACCGCTACGGGAGGATATGTGACAAATTCAAGAAGAAATAATTTTATGGACATAGAACTTGAAAAGAAAATAGAATTATTAGAGTGGCAGCGTGATAACGCACTGCGCCTGCGCTGCCGTTGGTGGCAAAGAAGTACCAGCGAATGATTGATGAACTTGCAAAAGAAAGCAGAAATAATGAAAAGTGACAAACTCATATTAGATGCATGCTGCGGAAGTAGGATGTTTTGGTTCGACAAGTATAATCCTCTTACCCTATTCGTTGACAGACGTTCAGAGACGGTAACGGCCAAGGACAGAGATAAAATCAGAACCATAGAGATAAAACCGGATATAATAGCCGATTTCACCAACTTGCCGTTTGAGGACAATTCTTTCTACATGGTAGTGTTTGACCCACCGCATTTGAGAGCACTTGGCGAAACCTCATGGATGGCTAAGAAGTACGGTAAACTGCCAAAAGACTGGCAATCACTCATACACGACGGATTTACCGAGTGTATGCGCGTCTTGAAACCTAATGGAACGCTCATTTTCAAATGGAGCGAAAGTGAGATAAAAGCTGCGGAAGTTTTGTCTGTCATTCCTTTTAAGCCTCTATTTGGGCATACCACCGGAAGACAGAGCAAGACAATATGGATGTGTTTTATGAAGAATGGAGAATCGAATCATGCCGATAAGTGAGGTGTACAATATGGATTGTATGGAATACATGAAGGATATTCCTGACAAGTTCTTTGATTTAGCTATAGTAGATCCTCCTTATGGAATAAATGCACCCAATATGACGATGGGAACCAACTTGAACCGTAAACATGGTGGCTACAATGGCGAAAGCGTTGCGCAACGGCTGAAAAAGGGAAGATTAAATCAAGGAGCGGGCAAGCTGAAGGATCGGGCTTTGAATACCATGCGATGCGATTGGGATTTTTCCCCACCTTCCGAAAAGTATTTTGACGAGCTGTTCAGAGTCAGTCGTAATCAAGTGATATGGGGAGGTAATTACTTCCCTCTTCCACCTACCCGCGGAATCTTATGTTGGGACAAGATGCAACCGTGGGAGAATTTTTCCCAATTTGAACTTGCATGGACTTCATTTGATTGTCCTGCAGCTATCATCCATCTATCCAATACCGGAGGAGCAAACAAAGAAACAAAAATACATCCAACACAAAAGCCTAAAGCATTATATCACTGGGTCTTCAAGAAATATGCCAATTCGGGAGATAAAATACTCGATACCCATTTAGGAAGTGGAAGCAGTCGGATTGTTGCGTTTAAATTGAGATTTGATTTTTATGCTACAGAAATAGATACAGAGTATTTTGAATCTCAAGAAAAAAGATTTCGTTCAGAATGCTTCGGAGAGATAAAAACAAAGAAGGGAACCTTAGTTCAAACAAGTCTATTTGACCACAGTAATAATTAAAGGGCATACCTATTTTGCAATAATTTTAAAATTCGACACTTTATCTTTATTCGGGTATGCCCTTTTAATCGAAATGCGTATGAAACGCCTAATTGATGCTATAATAAAGAAATGGTTCTGCTGCCATGAGTGGGAATTCTTATTTGAAAGGAAAGTAGAAGTTGTTGATGATTGGGGCAATAGCAACTGGTACACCGTCCATCACTACTTCTGCAAGAAGTGTGGTAAATACAAGAAAATTAAAAGTCATTGATTATGAAACAGACAGTAGAAGAAGCAGCAAAAAAGTATTCTTCGCAATGGGCATGGAACTCTCAACCAGATATGTGGCAAAGCGAAAAGGACTTCAAGGCTGGTGCCGAATGGCAGTCAAAGCAATCACCTTGGATAAGCGTAGAGGAACGGTTGCCGGAGCAAAACGAACTTGTTCTTTGTAGAATGGTATCAAATGAAGCCATTGTAAGCGGATTTATTATACCTACGCCAAGTGGGAGACCTCGTGTTGTAACATTGCCGGATTTTGAATTTGAAGATTATGGCGATTACGTTTGTGACATGTGGACACCTATCCCCTCATTCGACGAGATACTCGAAGCTAACAAGGATGTACTGTCAATTGATATAAGTCTTAAAAGAAAAGGAGATGAAATCATGTTGAACGAACAAGAATCTCAAAACACATAGGAAATGAGCAGGTTTGAGAAAGAAGTTCTTCCTTTTATAGAAGAGGAAATTATGCGAAAACTTTGTACATATAATGTGTATAGTACAAAGGAGTATGAGGACATACGGAAGGCAGTAAGGTATTCGATAAGGTTTTGTAAGAAAAATAAAATTATTCGATATTGTATTTGATTATGGAAGTAAAGAACGGAATAATAATAGACGGAGTGCTGCATAAATTGGTGAATACTAATTCAGAGGCTTATTGTGATGATTGCTCTCTTTATAGTATTTGTCATCAATCAATGTTAATATGTCATATGTTGGGTGGAGACATATTTGTCAGTTGTGGCAAAGTAACTGTTACACTTTCCCGTGAAGAACCTAAAAATGTTGGAGAGATATATCGTAATGGAGTAAAGATAGATAAGGAGGAATAATAATGCACCAATGTAATTATTGCTGTTGGTATAACGAAAGATACGGGAATTGCGATTGTCCGTATGTAATGAAGAAGTCGGCTTGTGATAAAGCTAAAAAGGAGAAAGAAAGGAGTGAGAAATGGAATTTAAACATCCATTAGATTGGTATAACGAAAATACACCATCGAAAGGTGAAGAATACGAAAAGGGATGTCTATCTATCGCCTTGATAGTAGCAATTATTTTCATTGCATTAACGGTTGTAATTTTATCTTACGAATTATGAAATCAAAACAAGTATTATCAATAGAACAGATGAATCACTTGCAGGAGCTTGGATTAGATACAAGCGATGCAAGCATGTGTTGGTGTCGTGCTATCTCATATAAATCTGCAACGTGGGAGCTTGAAATCTATGAGTATGTAATAAACCAAAAACTGGATTCTAATTTTTGGGAAACAACCCCTACTTACACCTTGCAGGACATTCTCGACAAGCTGCCAGAATCAGTGCATGTATATGATTTGTACATATTTAAGAAAGTGGGGCTGTGGTGGCTCAAATATGTAGACGTAACGAATAATGGAACCGTTCGTTTAGAAAAAATGCCGAAGTTGATAGATGCAGCCTATTATATGCTGTGTTGGTGCATTCAAAAGGGGTTTGTTAAAATTAATAAGGAGGGTAAAGATGGAAGAAAAGAAAATTGATTGGGAACAGAGGCGTTATGAACTGGCGAAGGCGGAAATGCAAGGGTATTGTATCGCTTTAGGTATAAATGATGATAGCGAAACATATGATGATATTGCAATAGGCTCTTTGAGAGTAGCTGATGCACTAATAAAGAAGTTGAAAGGAGATTGAATAATGTCAAGAGGGAAAATATTAAAGCTATCAGATTTGAAAGGTATGCACGGCTCTATTACTTTGGAATATACTGGGATTCTTTATGCTGGTGTAAATCGGGAAAAGAAGCTCCAGGAACTGGCAAAAGTTAATCCGCAGGAGTATTGTCTTGCATTAGGAGTGAATGATGATAGTGAAATTTTCAAAGACATTTCGTCGGGTTTCTTAGTGTCGCCGATGAAATTTTTTAAGAAACTGAAAGGAGAATAGTTATGAAAGCACATGTAATGAAACTTGAAAACAATTGTATGATTGTTGATGAGGAATATTTTAACGAGATAAAGAATAAGGCAGAATCTAACCAGGAAAGGGTAAATGAGATTGCTGAGGAAAGGTTCTTGAAATATGTCAAAGAAAGCGGTATCGAACTTTTCTATGAAGTGAATGGAATACCTTATGTATTCCATCATAGTTTGTTGAATGAATTGAATTATGAAGAGAGGGGTTATCCGGAAACCGTATCAGAAAAGGTAAAGTATGCTATCGCAGACGATATAACCGAGGCTTTGAATGACAAGCTTAAGGGGCTGAAAGACGAGGCTTTGAATTATGCTTTAAGTGAGTTTGACAAACAGAAGCACGGTTTAGAGGTTACTGTAAAAATATGGAAACATCTCGCATTAATCTTTATCATTACGACTATTGTTCTAACAATTAGACTATTTATACAGCTATGACAGAAGAATTTGTAACATTAGAGACAGCGAAGCTACTAAAGGCGGCAGGATTTAAAGAAGATGTTAGTAGCTTTTATGAATTGGTGTATAAAGGAGGTAGTGGTCCTGAGTATGAGATAGATGAAAGCTACGATGCCCAGAATTATAATACAGACGTTTACTCTATCTCTGCTCCAACTCAATCCATTGCCCAAAAGTGGCTGCGTGAAACCAAGAACCTGCATGTACTCTCTATTCCTAAAGTAGTAGAGAGTTATAATAAGATAGGGGAAGTCGTTAAGACAGAAGTCGAATTTTATTATTGGGATATATATGTCGTTGGTAGCAATAAACCTAAACATATTATCCAAAATTGCTTTACCAATCAATTTAACACCTACGAAGAAGCATTGGAAGCCGGGATACAAGAAGCATTAAAACTTATATGAAAATGACTCCTATTGTAAATGATGCTTATAGACTTAGAAAGCTTTTAGAAAAAGCAACGGGAATAAAAGTTTATAAATCAGATTTACTTTCTAATTATTTCAATTGTTATATAAGCATAACGCAAGAGTATAAGAATGAAACCAATCCGCACATTACAGTAGCACAAGGTAGTTGGCATATAGAAGATGGTGGAGAATATAAAATTTCACTCTATACGCCTACAATCGCCATTAAAGACAAGAAGATGCTTAATACTAATTTTGTGAAAGATATATTTTATAAGATGATAGAAGCATTAAATAATGAATTTGGAGAAGGAAATTGGAATACATGTAATGAGGAACAAAGTATTTGGCTTCCCATGTCTAGAAACTCTTTCTATTTGCAAATTCCAAATTTTGAGAAGTATTAAAACTTATATGATTATGACAAAGATTAGACACAATTTCAACAAGGGGATAAAGCTGCATTTAGCTTGTGAACCAGTAGGTATCAGACCAGTAATGAGTTGCATATATTTCAAAGATGGATATGCAATCGCCTCCAACGGCAAGATATTAATCAAAGCCTGCCTAAATGAGATTTGCAACTTTAGCGAAGAAGAGAAGGAATTACTGGAAGGTAAACTAATTAGTGCAAAGAACTTTAAGGAAATCATCAAGCATACTATTATTGAGATTGAAGAAGATGGTTTCCACGCTATATATGACGATTGGAATATAAAGTATAAGTTTGCAGATAAAGACATGAAATATCCTAATTATAACGACATTATCAACGGCTTCAAACAAGGAACTATGGAGAAAGTTCTTATTGAACCGCATCTTCTTGAATTGATAGCAGATGCCTTGAATGTAAGTGGAGGTACAAGATTACATTTTCCTAAATCCTATTACGGAGCCATAAAGATTACATTTTATGACAAGAATTTACTTTTATCAGAAGCCGTTTTAATGCCTAAACTTGATGATAGTTTTTCATAGAGCAAAATTTAAGAAGTTATAATTTATATCATAATGAGACAAGAAATAAAAATCGGAGAAATATTTGAATGCAATAGAGAAAAAATTATCGTGAAAAAAGATAGCGATATTATGTGCGGTTGTGATAAATGTTATTTTAAGTGTAAACCGGAATGTAATGGTTATTATTGCTCTTTTTATGACAGGAAAGATAAACAAGATGTACACTTTGAAAAAGTAGAGGAGAAACTGCAATGAAGAAGATAATGTTTGACGAGATTTGGAAACCAATCACCCTAAATGGGTGCAATTTGGATGTATCAAATTATGAGAATGTTCGTTTTTCTAAAAATCATAAGAAAAAATCGTTTCATCTTAATAAATATGGTTATCCGACAATTCACATTCAAAAAGACAGAAAGATATACGCATATCGAATACACAGATTAGTTGCCCAATTATTTATTGAAAATCCTTATCCGGAAAAGTTCGATTGCATCAATCACAAAGACGAAAACAGACAAAATAATTTTGTTGAAAATCTTGAATGGTGCGATAGAGCATACAATAACCGATACGGTAGTCATATCGAAAATGTTGCAAAATCTCATAACAAGAGAATTATACAATATGATTTGCAAGGGAATAAAATAAGAGAGTGGGAATCGGCAACTATCGCTGCCAGAGAATTGGGATATTCCCAATCAAGCATTAATTGGTGTTGTTTACGTAAACCAAAATATAATACTTATAAAGGATTTATTTGGCGATATTTTGGAGACAATGATATTAGGTACAAGAATGGAAAGAGTGTATGTAAATGTGATGATATGGGAAATATCATTGAAGAATACATAAACATTTCTACAGCTGCTCAATCAAATAATATATTAATAACTTCTATAACCAATTGCATAAAAGGTCGTTCAAAAACGGCTGGCGGTTTTATTTGGAAACTAAAAGAATAAGATATGTCAAAAAAAATTATGTTTAATGATAAATACGGCTTAACCCAAGCCGTATTAGAGGGTCGGAAGACTATGACAAGACGAATCTGCAAGTATGACAGACCAGATGAAACTTATGGGATTGTGTCCCTCGCTTTTGAACCAATTGATTACAATAATGACAGGAATGTAATATCTACATTAGATTATGCTTTTTGCTGGAAAAACAACGAAGGCGACTTTACGGATTGGAACATTCCAAAATACAAAGTCGGCGAAGTGGTTGCCATTGCGCAAAGTTATGAAACTATTTATCATGAAAAGGGGCTGGAAACACTTGATATGTTAGTTAGTAATTGGAAGAATAGCAAAGGTTGGCGTAACAATATGTTTGTCCGCTCAGACCTTATGAGCCACCACATTCGTATTGCCAACATCAAGATAGAACGCCTCCAAGCGATTTCGGATGAAGACTGCATCAAAGAAGGAGTTATCCCTTTTGAGCATATTATCCCTAATGATGCAAAACAAGTAGTAACAATGTACTATCCTTGCCAACACATGAAAGACTGCGCTAATGAGATTGGTTGGGGACGAGTTTACCATACTCCTCGCGAAGCCTTCGCCTCCCTCATAGATAAAGTGTCCGGTCGTGGCACGTGGAACAATAATCCTTATGTATTTGCTTACGAATTTGAACTGATTGATTAACTGAAAAACAATTAAAATCATGTATATACAAGTTACTAATAATCCAGAGTCGCCAGTGCTTATCAGTAGAAAACTGTTTAAGGCATTAAACTTTCCGAAAGGGAGAAATCCTTCGGGATTCATCCAATTAGCAAGAATAACCGGAACCGATACCTTTGTAATAGTAAAACGTACAAATGCCGACACATTCAAAACTCAGTGCAGCATGGTAAGTCCCGTACCAAATCGTAACCGGCGTACCCCTGCCATGTTTTATTGGACTATTCCTTCTTTGGAATATTTCCTCGGAATTACCGGAATTACAATAATAACTTCAGTCATACTAAAAGTTGAGGAAGTAAAAAACGACAACCTAACCTATTATAAGATATGCAACAAATAAACCGGATAAAACCGGATATTAAAATACAATATTCCGGGCAAATAGACATCAGTACAAAAACCGCAAGGCGTATGAAACTTGACCGGCATAGCATGATTTCCTTCTTTTTGGACAAAGAAGACAACCTATATGTAAAACGTGTCAATGATGGAGGGCTACGACCGACATCCGTTCATGGTTCCAACCATCTGCGTTTTCATTCTGCCGGTACCGTAAAAAGGATCCTATCCCTTCCGGACATTCCCAAAGGAGTAAAAAACGCCGGGTTCCGTATTGGAGAGCCGGATGACGGGAACAGTTTTCCGGTAATTACAAGGAAAATGCTCTAAGAAGAACTACTGCCGTAAATGAAGAATGCTTGCCTATATTTTCAGTACGGGCAAGCATTCCAAGACTCAAACTTCGAACAAATCAGTTCTTTTCTATCACATTCGAATTCCGAAGAGCTTCAAGAATCTCATTCACTTTTGCCTTAATATCCGAAGCCGTTTCACTTGACAAGTTCTCAATTGCAGGTTGTTTATCCACCTTTGCTTTTCCCAGATCTCTGATTGCACCGTAGGCACCGATTTCATCCGTAATTTTTGACATAATTCTTGATTTTTATTGATTAATGTATTATTATCTCGGCTTGTTCCTCCATTTTAATGTATAATATACAGAAGTGAAGGAAACCGCCTCTTTCATTGTCATATACCCTATTGTAAGTATACGAAAATATCGATATGGACTTCCCTGCAGTCTGGACAGACGCGTTCCAATAACGCTTCCTATCGGGAAATACTTCAGTCCGTCAAAACTTGCAAAGACAACAATCGCCCCACTGTTTTTTCGTATATATCCACGATTTATCACCATATTGACGGTTTTATAGACATCATCACCAAGCTTCATAGGACGGCTTAACATAAAAACTTTTGTCTCTTTATCCGAATCAAAATCATTCTTTTCCGAAAGGTTCACTACATTATTGTCCGTTTGCTGAATATACGAATTCGGATAATCCACAACCACATTCTTATAAGTTGATGATACTGTTCCCCATGCACGCGCATTTAATGAATACACGTAGGCATACGTTTTGTCCTCCCTAAAGAAAAACAATCTGGCGTTAGGGTAGTCATATCCGATACGGCACTCCCGGAAAAAATCCTTTGCAGCCATAAGACCTCCCAATACTTGAGAAAACCCTTCTTTCTGTAATATGGCATCCATCTTGTCCAGACTGCCCATATCCAGACTCGGACCGTCCAAATCTGCCGATATCAGGTTTACATTGCTCCCATCAACAAACATCACTCCTTTTTCAGACACAAACAATACTGCATTGTCTATCTGTGTGATGCTTTTGGAATTTATACACACATCGCGACTTATAGGTTGCTTTACTGAATATAATCCGGTACCTGACACCTCCATAGCCCATATGCCGTCAGTTGCAAAAACCAGCAACGGGAATTGTCCGAATTGTCCTTGAGAGAGTGCGCGCGTTATCGAACTTATTCCGATAATTTGTCCTACACCTACGGCATTTATTCCGGCAAGAGGGAATACAAATGGATTATTTACTTCAGAGGTGTATATTTTGTTTGGTTCTATAATATAGTCCAAAGCATCTGCAGGAACGGATGGAACTACTGAAGTGAACGGTGGACCGCCTGCATTGTAGTAATAGGAACCGTTCAAATAGCTATGCTCCGTCAAGGTCAGGTCCGCATACATGACTGTATCTCCATCCTTCCGTTCAATAACCATCCTGAACGCATCCGGATTAGGATAATAAATCCACCAGAGAACACTATAAATATAGCTATATCCGCTTTCCACCCTGGTAACGCCTTCGGCTCCCCGTATAAATACCGTGACTTTATAACCATACGTTTTCTCATCTCCTCCGGAGGTTGGGCTGTCTGTATATGATTGAAGCGCCTTCATTGAAAAAGGATGAGGATACCTTTTTATATTGGCGATATTCAACCGGTTGTTGTATACAAAAGAAGAGTTTCCGGTTATTTTATCATAACTGTTGTAACCGTCTTCCAAACTCTCCTGGGTACCGATATTCTGCAGGATTTCCCCATCGACATTAATATAGTCGAACGACTTCAAATCACCCACAGCTATACTCTTCACTTTCCAGAAGACACCCTCATTCTTTATTTTCTCTGCGAATTCTTCTGCCCCCAATATAGGGGCAGTAATGGCAGGGACTCTAAAATCCTGAAGGTTTCCAGTATACCCGTATGTCCCATTTTCCTGAGTTCTGATATATCCTCCCTCTGAAGCTGCGATATATACCGGGAATACGGTTTCAGTACTGTCACATACCCCCCATGAAACGGAATTTGTAAGACGGCTGATTGGTTGCGACACAAATATGTCAACAGATGATATCACATCTTCCCAATCTCCCATCTTCTCAATCATCGAGGAATCCGCTCTATAATCAAGAACGCAAGAATATGCGACAACCTTTGTTTTCGCACTCTTTACCACCGAATGGACATCCATTTCCGGACACGGGAGATAAGGGAACCTTCCACTGTTGGGAATCATAAGAACGGGTGGAGACTGCATTGTATATCCATTTATGGTATTATACGCATATCTCACTAAAAATGCTGACGTAAAACGGCCGGACAATGTCTCCTCATTTACAAATGTATTAATTTTTGCCCTTATCTGCTCATCCATTTGAGCCGACACTTTTTCCGGAAGCACGTAGTAAGGTACCGATATGGAAGAACCGTCAAGATCATTCATACTCATGTCCACCGTGAATTCAGAAGACTCCTTCTTGAAGCCGGACAATCCGAAAGACATGGATATATCCGGCATCTTTTCCCCGAGATACACATATGCATTATCCTTCAAAAGTACATACTTGATTCCGGCCGAGGTTATCAGCATCAAAGTATTGCCAATAGACCTGATATCCGTTATGTCTGATCCCGAATCCACAGTACAAATCATTCCATAATCAACCCGTTCTCCATTTACAAATTTGAAGGCCCGTACTTCATCACTATACAAATAGATAAAGTTCTTGAAATTGGGAGTTACATGGATATAAACCAGTTTTTCCCCATTTCCCATTGAAAAATCCGGGTCTGGCATGATTATCGGACGCATCGCCCCATTATGGTTGATTACATTATGGGATATGCTTAAGTCCCCATCGGAACATTCCATATCGGAAACGGCCTGAGTAACGCCAGTGTATCTGATGTCTTTTCCTTCCATACCGCAGTTTTAATAAAGAGTAGGACTGCGCCTTACCGGAGATGTCCTTAACTCCAGAACATTTTTTATTCTGTTCAGCTCATCCATAGACTTGGTTAAATAATTTGCAGCTTCACCAGGATTTGTCTTTTCAAATATACTGTATACACAATAGTCAACCACGCTGCCGTGCATCAGATTTGTAAGCTGGGTTGTTGTTCCAAAATTCCAACGGTCTGGCATATTAAGAACCAGGACATAGTCCCCGGTCACATCTTCCATGCGGTCATCATCCATAACCCTGCCAGAAGTCAAATAGCGGGCGCACTTCTCACGAACAGAGGATAGGCCTGCCGACATGGCCCTCGCTACAATATATTTATCCACTCCCTCTTCTGGGGTCTGTATATCTGAAGCCTTTTCTTCTTGTCCCGGCACAGAAAGTCTTCTACCGGTCACATGGGCGGCATTTACCACATCCCCCATAATTTCTTCTCTGTTCAGTACTATTGTTACAGTTCTCATATTGTGTCAATTTTAAATGATCCATTCCTTTAATGACAAGGGATTCATCTGAGGATATGGCAATGAATTCGCTGTCTTCCCCTTTTATAGACATACAGCCAGTATCGGTATCAATGTCTTTGCTGTCTTCCTCTTTTTTTTCTCCTATTTTAGAACTCGGACTATCCCTATACAAAAGTTTCAGCTTTAAATTACCGGCATACTCCTTGGCTTCATTTTCATATTTTGATGCCAGTTCAGGCTGTTTCACCTGCATCCATCCCCACATCACATTGCAGGCTATCATCATTTTCATGTCACCCTCAACGCTATGTGTCAGCACATCACTGTATCTTGAAGACATCTCGGCATTCAAAGAAAACACTTCCTCCGAATCATAATCAGCCAAGTCATATTTATAACTGACTTCTTTAAGATATCTTTTGAAAATCTGTACTATAGAAGTACATCCTCCTATCCAATAAGTATTAAGATATCCCCCTTCGTATTCCGTAGCCCATATTTCCTCAAATCTATCGGGAATAGATATACCTTCAAGGGAAGTCCTTTTCTCAACTTCCTTAAATATTTCGGATTTCTTAATTGTTATTTCCATAACCCACATTTCTTTCTGCAAAAAAAAGAATAAAGAGCCACAGTACGGTGATATTTTATGATAATAGGCTGACCACCTTTAATATTACAGCTAAAGGTATCAGCCTATCAATAATCTCTCAATCAGTATCAATAAATGTTCCACAAGACTATCCTTAGTACACGACAGAAATCACCATAAGAAGTATTATCTATCATATCCAGCAATATGTCTATCTTACTTTCCCTCATACATAGCCTTCATATACAGCCATATCTTTCCCGGAGGGGCATCCTCGTCGGCAAAATAGAACTTGTGGGCCGTCTTTATAATGGACTCATCGTCCAATACGGTGCATGTGTCCGCGTAGAAGCCATTGAAAGCAACATACTTGTCCCATTTAGCCGTTCCAGGAGGAAAGGCCAGCCCCTTCGTCGCGGACTCAATCTGCTCCATTGTCCAGTAACCGCCCTCGCACTTCTTGCCGGCACGGTCCGTATATCTTATCATGGAGACATCATGCATGGCGAACGCCTCGTCATAATGGTTGCCGTACATGATGCCATGCTGCTCACGCATGAACTTCCAGAACATATCCGGATGCTCCTCCTTCATCCTGCACAACATATCGTTCAGCCCGTCAATACTCTGCCACATCATCTTCTCCGTGGCTACACCCGCATTCCTTGCGGCGGTTATCATATTCTTGTAGTCCATATCATCATGTATTAAACAGTCCCTTCAGTTCGAGGAAATCAGCCTCGGTTATCTTGATGGCGCCGGTATTCCCGAACATCAGGTTAAAGACCGGATTATCCGGAAGCTTGAAACGTATCACACCCTTGCCGATGGTCCCCTGGAACAGTCCCTTTCCGAAAGGTGTCTCATCCATATCCTTGAACATCTTCAGCATATCGTCAAACAGCATGTCCGCATCAATGTTCCCCTCCTCGTCACAGATAAACAAGGACGCATTGTCTATCGTACTCTCAATCCTGCCACGCTCACGGGCCAGGTAGTTCTTGGCCCCCCGCTTCATATAGATGGAAGCCACCTTCATGTTGGGGTTCTGGGCCACAAAATCGTCAATTCTCCCGTCAATCCATGTCCCGATGGAATCAATGGCCTTGTCCTTGAATCCGACAAGATGTTCCTTCACTTCCATATACGTTATTTTTTAGGTGTTTTGGCAACCGGCTGCTTGCCGTTCTTCATATCGATAAACTCCTGCCAGGTCAGATGAGAGTATTGCATTATATACTCGTTCATCAGCGCCTCCTTCTTGTTGGCTTCGTCCTTGGCTGTCTTCTGTATTCTCTTCAGCAGCGTGAGATGCTTGTCCAGTGCATCCTTACCGTCCTTGGTCTGCTCGACGATAGGACGCATGATGCGCATGTATTCACGCTGAAGTATCTGCTGTATGTTCACGCTGCTTTCCTGGAACTCCTGGTTGTTCTGCAGGTAGTCAAACTCCTTGTCGGTCAAAGAGGAGGTGATGTGGTCTATCTCATCCCATACCGGAGTCACCGGCTGGGACGGTTGCTGGTAGCTGCGCTTCATGTCGGCTATCTTCTGCTGCATCACCTCCTGCTCCTTCTCCAGTTCGGGAAGGTTGAAGGTTCTCTGTTGTAAAAGCGGGTCTCCAAAATTCATAATCATTGCTTTAGTTAGTGGTTAATGGAAAGAAAGCGGGTCACCCCCCGAAGGGGGCTCGCCACTAACGCTTCTTGCGCTTCTTGCTCTTGGCAACCGTTACGCGGTCGGGGTTGGAGTCACTGCGGGGCAGTTGCAGCCGAAAGGGTTGGCACCCTCCAATACTGTAACTGTCGGAGTAGACGGCAAGCCAACAACGCCGTAAATGGCGCGGCAAGTCTTCTTGTCCGTGTAGTTGATAGAGGCAGTGAAAGCCCTGTCAATCTCACACTGGATAAGCTTGTCCTGATAAGGCCGCGTAGCCTCCAGAACGGCAACCTTCATGTTCAAGTCGTTAAACTTGGCGCTGTAACGCTCGTTTAGCACATCGTAAAGGTCTCTCTGTGACTTGTACAGACCGAAATCGGCGTCTACCTGGCTCTTGTACAAACCGAAATCGGCATCCACCTGAGACTTCCACAACTGGAATTTCTCGTTGATGTCCACATTACGGTGCGCGTACATCTCTTCCATGGTGTTAACCTTTAAGCCCCAAATGGTGTTTGTCAACGCAAGCGCCTCAGAACATCCCTTTTCCCAAGCCTGGAAAGCGGTGGGAGCACTACCGGAACGACCGGCAATAGCGTCACTTACAGTGTTGATGTTCACGTTTTCCGGCATACCGCCACCAAAACCAAAACCACCACGACGGGAAAGTGCCCACAAGCCGAGCGCTGTGCCGGCTATCCCAAGCCCTAGGCCAGCCCCGGCCACGCCTTTCGACGCAAAACGGTCACGGTCATAGTCGTACCAATCACGGTCACCGTGAACGTACTCCTTCTCCTTGATTACTTCTTTTACTTCAGTTTCCATAATAACTATTTTTGGAATTACGGCCAATATTGACCGTGAAGCAAAGGAAGGCAGAAACCCTATGCTGTCATAATAGTTATTTGCGAGTTCATTGCGAGTTCATTGCTGATGTCGGCCATGTTTCCCTTTACACCCCATTTGTTTATTTTCTGCTCAAAATGGTTCCGTATATAGTTTACAGCCTGCCGGGTGAGACCGGTTGCCCGCGAGATGTCCTCATCCGTGAGATATTGGGACAAGAAGTGGACAAGCAAATATCTTGCGTCCACACACTCCTCCTTGTTGCTCTCGAGCATATCCACTTCCCCTACTCCCGTATGACGGCACACTGTCGCCGCCATGGTCTGGTATAATTCCGCTGCTTTCATATAATCTGCTTTATAACATTAATCCTTGCGAAACAAAAACACGGCAGCGTTGTTAATAGGACTAAGCCCCAAACAATGCTACCGTGTTGTATTCCCTTGAAGTTTGCAGACAGTTAAGGGAAGGGGCTTTCTTTTTACTCCAAGCCCGAAGAGCACATCTATACGATAAGTTTTCCTATGGGCACTTCTATACGCCCGAACAGTAATGCTAAGTCATGTCAGCCTCCTTTCTTCAGTTTTCCAATTAGAACAAAAACAAACAGCAATAGAATCGCTCCGGCGTAAACCTTGTCTTTATGCAAGTCCCACCAGGACAATTCAACCACTTTCTCCTTATCCGATATAACGGAGTTTAATTGTTGCTTCAAGCCGGACACCTCCTCCACAAGCTGCTGCATGGTTACGGCTATTTCCGTATCTATGCTCTGGCTTTCTTTCTCCTCCTTATTGGCTATCGTCTTACTGACAGCGGTAAGATGTTGCCTGCCGGCACTATCGGGCACAGAAAAATAGGTAGTAGTGTTCTCAACTTTTAAATTAGAAAGTTTCTCACTTGTCTCTTTCCGTATCATGTCCATATTATATAGAAGAGAATCCATACGGCTCTGCATCTTCTGTAACACGTCAGAATAATCCATGTGGCTTTCCTGCTCCATGTTCTTTGGAGTTGCACATGATGAAAGCAGTATACTCCACAGCATAGCGGACAAACCGACGGCAAGCCAGAAAGCAAGCCTTCTGAACTCAGACAAACGCATATGTTCAATGAACCTTTTCATAAATTCTATGTTATTATGTATTATTGTTCGTAATGTGTATGTTAGATTGGCGGTAGTCTGCTGGGAAGCACATTACCGCTTTTATGGACGTACCACAACGTTACGCAAGAAATTGCTAAACTCGTGTCTTACATCAAAGCAAGGACACGCTTTAATATATTCATCAGGCTCCACTTCTCCGCTACCATCCAAATCAGGAGACGTATCACGATGACCTAACAGTTCTATGATAGGATACTCCCTACACAACTTCGCAACCAAATTCCGGAGAGCGCTTTTTTGAGCTTCCGTACGGGTGTCGGCAGACTTTCCATTAGCATCCAACCCACCAATGTAACAGATTCCGATACTGTGCTTATTGTAGGACACTCCGCTAAAACCTTTTGTATTGCAATGCGCTCCATCCATGGAAAGCGGGCGTCCGTTCTCCACCGTTCCGTCAAGGTCTATCACAAAGTTATAACCAATCTGATTGAATCCGCGTGCCCTATGCATTCGGTCTATATCCTTTGCCCGAAAATCCTGACCGGCTTTCGTAGCCGAACAATGTATGATGATTGAGTCAATTGTTTTCATTTTATTTTGATTTTACGCAACAATCCTTATCCCTTTACATTTTTGTCTCCCTGAATTCCGGAAGAATATACTGGATATTAATAGCCGCTTCATGGAGAACCTTTCGAAGCTCCTCCTCATTAAAGTCTGATTCTTCCGTAAACTCGCAGAATATATTGCCGACCCAATCTTGAGAGCTGTTAAGCCGTTTAATGGCTACACTGTTACATCCATTAGTGGCCAACAGAGATTTTGCCACCCGGTCTTTAACTTGACTGTCAATGTCCAAATAGGACATAAACAGATTCTTTGCCAGACTTTCAGCAAACACTGCAACCTCTGACATTGGAAGGGATTGGATATTCTCTCGCATACCGGCAATTCCTTTCCTTTTCACCTCAAATTGTATAGACAGAAAAGCGGAATGCCCTAAAGGGTGCGGCTGGACAATATAAACACGATCAGCCTTTGTTTCGTAAAGTACACGCCAAAGTTCGCCGAAGACCTTCGCAGAGTTCTCACTTCTACGATACCCCCTTCTCTCCTCCTCCTTCTTGAAATACTCCACCTTCAAATCGGTCATCTTGTTCTTCGTATACTGGTTGTATGCAAAATAGGCAGAAAGGAGTACACCGACAGCACTAACGAGATTTACAACATCAATTTCCATCCTTATTCATTTGTTCTTATAAACATAGTACACTCATTCATCCTTTGTCTTATTTACTCAGAACATATTTCAACCAGGCGAAATAGTTGGAGTTTTCCAGATAATTGGGGTTGTACTGATTATAGTATGCCTCACGTTCAAACGAGACGGACTCATAAGCCTTTATACAGTCCCTCAAGAGAACCGCCCGTACAAGCCACTCAATCCCATACCATAAATAGAATGCGACGGATGAGATAAGGAAATACCACTCGGATACATCAAACATGATTGAAAGCATCCATATAACAATTCCGGACAATACTGCCATTTCTATCCATTGTCTTGAATGGGTGCATTCGTGATTACGGACATATTGGCCTACTTCATTTTCCTCCAATTTGCTGCATACAAATGGTCCGATAGTGATAGTATCGCAACTGCTCATGCACAGAAGGATCTTTGCAATGCGGTTGTCATAGAAGATTTTTTTCATACTCTTGCTATTGTTTTTACAACAAAAGTATTCGGAAGCGGCTATCTGCCAACGATAAAACCTAACGACCGTCAGCTTATATCGTTGAGGTTCATTCCCGATCACCCATTTTTGCAGTAAATACAATCAAATATAGAAATGAGCAGGAAACTTATACCCAAACAACCTCTACCGCCCATAGATAGCGTGGCCTATGACAAGCGGGAATATGCGCCCCAAGGCAGACAGATGGACATAATATTCAGGGCATCCCGCGCCTGGGACTGCCTCTATAAATTTCGTCAAGAACGTGAACGGAACAAAAGGTACATGTACGGTGACCAATGGGGGGACAAGGTGGAATACTGCGGAAGACAAATAACAGAAGAGGAATACATCCGCATGCAGGGAAACATTCCATTGAAGAACAATCTTATACGCCGCCTTGCCCGCACTGTCATGGGAGTATACCGTAATCAAAACAAAACCCCGGTGTGCATCGCCCGTGACCGGGAGGAACAGCGCCTTGGTGAAACAATGACCTCCATGTTGGAATACAACAGCAAAATCAATGAAAAGAAAGAGCTGGACGCACGCATGTTTGAGGAATTCCTAATATCCGGGCTTGCCATACAAAAGGAAAGTTACGGGTTACGGGGAAAACGCCAGGATTGCTGGACAGACAACATCAATCCGAATTTTTTCTTTATGGACGGTACTATGAACGATGTACGCATGAATGACGTGACCATCATAGGAGAACTTCATGACATATCGTTTGGGCAACTTGCCTCCACTTTTGCCCACAGCAATGCTGACATACAACGTCTTCAGGAAATTTACAAGAATGCGCGTAACCGGGAAATGCTAGAGGGATATCTTGATACATTCCAGAGGAACACCGCCGATCTTGTATCATTCCTCGCCCCCTACAATCTGTCACTGTGCCGGGTAATAGAGATATGGACCAAGGAACAGCGCAAAGCACTATGGTGCCATGATTATCTTACCGGCGACGCATACATAGATTCATACGCCAGCCTGAACGATATAGAAAAAGAGAATAGGTCCCGTATGGAGGACAACAGAATGAAGGACATGCAAGGGAACTACCTGCTTGACGAATCCGGAGAGATACGCCTGCAGATGCCAGTAGACCAGGTCCCGTTAATAGAATACGAATACATAATAGAAAACTACTGGTACTACCGCTTCATGTCCCCGTTCGGAGATGTGATAGAAGAAGGGGAATCCCCTTACCAGCATGGAGAACATCCGTATACTGTCCGGGCTTATCCCTTCATAGACGGTGAGATACACCCTTTCGTCTCCGATGTCATCGACCAACAGCGTTACATCAACCATTACATCATACTAAACGACTTTATCGTAAAATCATCGGCAAAGGGAGTACTTGTTATAGACGAAAGCAGCATACCTGACGATATGAAGCTGGAAGACATAGCAGAGGAATGGACACGTTTCGACGGGGTCATAAAGCTGAAACTGAAAGACGGAGCCAAACCGCCGGCCCAACTTGCCAACCAGAATAAGGTTGCGGGACTTCAGGATATGATAACTTTGCAGATGCAGCTAATGGATGACATCAGCGGGGTTCATGGCGCATTGCAAGGGAAAACCGCAGCGTCCGGAACTTCAGGGCTGCTTTACCAGACCCAGGCAAACAACGCGTCCACCTCAATTATAGACCTTCTTGAGTTCTATTCCGGGTTCATCACGGCAGCTGCCAGAAAAAAGCTGAAAAATATACAGCAATTCTATGATGAACCGATGGTTGTTAAGATTGCGGGACGCTCATCAATAGTGCGCTACGACCCTCAAACCATGGGAGGAGTTGACTTTGACCTGTCAGTTTCTGAAAGCTTTGACACGCCGGTATACCGCGCCATCAACAACGAGCTACTTCTTCAGTTCCTCAATGCAAAACAGATTACGCTTGAACAAATGCTCCAGGTGGGACAGTTCCCGTTCGCGGACCAGCTTTTGCAGCTTATACAAGCCCAGAAGGAAGAACTGCAACAACAGATCCCTATGCAGCAACCAGCTCCACAGATACAGAATTGACCATATTGCTCAAAAGAAAAGGCCGGTGCGCTTCACAAACGCAGACAGCCTTTTCTTTGTTGTTACAATCCTCTCACTTGAGCCACGTAATTCAGCCATTCCAGCCTTTTCCTTTTCTTGCGTCCGGCAGAAATTCGGTCTCCAAATCTGGAAGCCGTGTAATAGAAGCACTCCGCAGTAAAGTCCTTCTCTGTAGCCCGGTGCGAAAACATACCAGCCTTCCGCATCTTCTTCAATTCCCCATAGCTCCTTGACACAAGCCTATGACGCATATCAGGTATCACATAAAACCTAACCCCCCGTTTCAAATACTTTTTTTCAGCCAACCGTATAGCCCTACTCAATTCCCAATCCGCACCAAGCAGAATAAAAAACATTCTTAACTTCTTAATAATCTTTCTCATGATAAACATTTATTAAAGTAAAACATTATATTCCGGCCTCAGTCAGAGGCTTTCTCTTTTTCGGCATGCCCGTATCCTCATTTGGAATAATTTTCGGCAAGTCCATTTCACACAGACAGATGAATAAGGCTATCGCTCGGACCATCACCATATCATCGTGGCTTCCTTCGGCAGCTCCATAGGACCCACCATCCTTTTTCTCATAGACCGCGTATTCGGCCAAGGCTCCTATATTTCTCTCCACATACAAATCATCACGAAGGCAAGCTACAAGGTTGGATATTATCAAAGGCTTTGTCTTCCGGTTTGTATGGAATCCGTACTCTCCGGTAATTCCCTGGGCTATCTTCTCCTCTGAAGCCTTTCGTACATATAGTCTGTCATAACAGTCCGCTATACGGTTGAATATAAGGCCCGATTGGTCTCCGTCCGTATCATTGTCTCTTGTCTCGATTGTATTGGACTCTATCACCAGCAATGCGTTCCCATAAAATTTAGCTATCTGGGCGGCTTTCCACGCGAGCAAATCATGGTCTATATGCCCGTGCCATTCCGCAACCACTTCCGGCTTTCCTCCGTACATCATCCAATATCTGTCCATAACAAGAATATCCGAATAGTCGGCACCCCGGCTCCTTCCTCCCACATCCACTACGACCAGATAACGGTTTGCCACCTTAACGGACATATCAGGCAATTCCCATACCATGAGCTGACCGCCAGAATCCTCAGAGAAATGAAGATTTGTCAAAGACCTCTTTCCTTGTACGGAATTCCCCTGAACCTCTCCAACATACAAAGGAGGCTTACATTTCATTTTCAGACGGTCTATATGGTAAGTGTTGAACACCATTCTGCCACTGTTCTTGAAGGCTTCCACATCATCGCTCGGGAATTCAGCCGCCATATCGGCATGGTCCATATAGTCCTTCCTCTTCTCGATGTACCAGTTGATAGCCTCAAATGTCGCCCCAAGCTCCCAAAGCCTCCAATAATATTTCCCCGGGTCAAGGCATCCCTCCGGAGGATTTGGGTTATCCTTGTTTCCATACAGCCACTGTGCGAATTTCCAAGTATCCTCCACTGGTTTGGCATACATCTCTATAAAAAACCACGGTACAAAAACCGCCTTTCTGTTACTTTCGCCCCTCTTTGCGGATGTGTATGCCCTATAAAAGAAATTTCCCATTCCGTTAGCCGTGCTTTCAATCACCTCCACGGTGAGAGGAGCAAGAAGAAGGGAAGAGGATATGGAGCGTATGATATCTTCCGGAGTTTTTCCCGGAGTGTCTTCCCATAACCCCACTTCCGAATAGTGGACACATGACATGTCTCCTCCACGGCCCGAAGTCGGATTGTTGTATGTTCCTATCGTTATCACCGTATCGCGCGCCACCTTGGCATTGGTTCCTTTCCCATATGTTATGATACTGTCAAGCTGGCTCCCTTCATAGGGTGTAAAAGAGAGCTCCGCATCGTCAGGAACACCGATAAGCCATGGAGGAAGTTTTTCCAGCATTTTGCTGTACATGGCCTTAATCTTTCTCGAAGTCGTTCCGTCCTGGGCCACTATCACAGAATACCAGGCTTCCTTATGAAACAATTGAATCCATGCAATGTATAGCTGCACCAATGTACTGCCTCCCCATTGGCGTGCCTTAAGCAGAATAATCCTTATCGGAACTCCGGCCAGACGCATCTCCTCCAATATTCCCAACAGATACCTTTGGGGATATGACAATCTGAAATGTATGTTTTTCCCGCCTTCCTTATTCTTTATCTCGAAAGCGTAATAGGCGCAAAAAGGATAGTCATGCCGGCATCTCACTTTTACAAAATTCCTGATTACCATTTCCCTCAGTTCAGGAGTATAGTCGTTATACCTTTTCTGACAAAACTCCCGTATTCCCTTAGCCTTGATTATTTCTTTGACCAGCTTGTTTCCAAACATAGTTTCAGGTAAATACATGTTATACGGATATAGGTCACTTATATAGACCTTCTTCCGTTTACCGACAGACCCCTCCCCGCTTATAGGGTCAAAAGGAGCATGTATCACTTCCCTTCTCCGTTCATCTTCCCTTACTAGCTCTTCTATATTCTCCATATCTTTTCATCAGCAACTTAAGTGTGAATCCCATACAAAATGACGCGGCATGCACACCGAACGCAATGGAAGGGACAAACGCTGTCACCGCATTTGCGGCGGCAAATACAATCCATGCCTTCCTTCCAATTTTTCTTTCTGCCATTCTGAACGCCATAATGGAATAAATCATGCCGCTGGCCCCCATGACCGGGACGGCCGATAAGGTCATGGCCAAACTACCTATCAGAAAGGATATGCCCAGTTCCCTCCACGAAAAGCGCAACTGATTCAGTGCAAATACATTTAGCAGAAGATGAAATATATTCACGTGGAAAAACTGGCTTACCGCATACGACCACCAATGGCATCCCGCGCCGGATTGTATACTGCCGGAATCTACCGGAAGTATATATGCCGCAGCAAGAAAAATGATCAGCGTGACTTTAGCCTGCGCATCTTTTCTTCCCTGCATTGTTTTTTCATTCTGAAAATAATGTTCCTGGCAAAAGCGGGTGATATCATAAAGCACGGAGCCGGCCTCTGTATCACAATCTCTACGATGTATTTGGAAGGAAGTCCAGAATGGGATTCTCTATACACGCAGAAATCCTTGTACAATGAACGGTAGAACACCTGGGCACGCGTTTTCATATACGATATGCTTTCCCCTTTGTCCATCTTCAGGATAACGGAATAGGCCCTTTCTGAAGAAACCCAGTAACGTGATGCCGGAGAATTGACCACCTTAGCCATAATACCGGTCGCCGTTATTCTCCCATACAGATTCAGTTGCTTTTTTATCACCTCACGGTAAGCCCTAATCAAATCCTTGTCCCTATCATTCGACATTAAAAAAACACTACCTTTCTTTCTCATAATTAAATACTTAGCTTACTTTCAAATTTACAAAATCATTGTAACAACATGTAGGTTTTATCACTATATAAATTGTATGTAACCTTATTTTTGCCAAAAACAGTTAAGCTATGGAAGAAATAGAGAATATGCAAAATGCTGAAACAGAGAAACCTAAAGGCAAGAAGGAGCTTTTCATGGAGCGTTTTGCACAGAACTATCCGGACATCCCGGCAGAAGACGAAGAAGAATTCTACGGAAAAATCAACGCGGAATTTGACAGATTTGACAGAGCCGACAAAGCGCAGCGTGAACTTGGGGAATTGCTGTCCAAAGACCCGAGAAGTGCCGGTTTCCTGATGGTAATGCGCAAGGGGGGAAATCCGATGGAATATCTTATCGAACAATATGGAGATGAGTTCCGGGAAGCTCTGAACGATGAGGAGAAAGCAAAAGAGCTGGCAGAAGCCTTTACCAAACATACGGAACGGCAGGCCAGGAATGCGGAACTTCAGGCCAAGGCAGAAGCGAACATGCAGACCATGCTCGACGAACTTGATGCGGCACAGAATGAAGGCAACTTTACCGATGAGGACGCGACCAAGGCATATGAATACCTTTACGCGGACGGAGGACTTCTTGACCGCATAATCACAAATGAAATCCACAAAGATGATTGGATGATGCTCATGAAAGCAGCCAAATATGATAAAATGATTGAAGAGGCACGGAATGAGGGAGAAATTGCAGGACGGAATGCGAATATTGACATAGAAAAGCGCAAACGGTCCAAATCCAAGAACATGCCAGGTTCCATCCCGTCATCAGGCGGTGATACCGGGAACGCCCCCAAAGACGGTTTGCTTGCCATGCTTGACAGCCGTCCCAAAAGTGTATGGGAAGATTGACCAAAACATTTAAATACATTATTCAAATAAACTTGTTTATCAAAATGAAAAAGAAGAATTTACTCAGTATGTTAGGCAACTCGCTGCTGTTCCTGCTGGCTGTGTTGCTGAGTTCCGTTACCGGTGTTTCCATGGCTGCAGCCACTGCCATGGGAGGCCAGACCAGTGATATGGAAGACGGAGGTGTCACAATCATGGATGCGACTGCCGGTTCAACCGCTACAACCGGAATGGAAGTTACCGGAGAAAAAGACCCTGACTATTACGCCAAGGAAGTGGACAAGCGGATTACCCGTATGCGGCCGATGCGAACTCCCATTGACCAAATTACCCGAAGTGCAGAATCCATATCCCGAAGCGGTTCGATGATCGTCAAGTATTACAGCGTATCCACACGCCCGATAAGAACGACACTGAAAGCCGCTGTCACAGCAATGAGTCCCGGACAGTCATCCACTTCCATCCAAGTGGACGACGCCTCACTATTCAGCGTGACAGACACCATTCGTGTTGTAGGTGTAAAAGGATACAAGGATGATGGAGCCACCGCCGACACAAAGGACCTCATGCTTTATGTTATAGGCAAGAACGATGAAACCGGATACCCGACCGTAATTGCCGTTAACGGATTGAAGAATAGCGACAACTCCAATAGTCTTGTTCCCCAGATTGCCAAGGACACAAAAATAATCCGAATGGGACGTGCCGCATCGGAAATTGATGTGGAAACCGGACAGTTCTATAACCTGCCCACTCCGGAAGAGCAATACTGCCAGAAATTCATGATGCAGGTGGAACAGTCCACTTTCGACAAAATGTGGGCAAAGAATGTTGACTGGAATTTCTCGGACATGGAAGAAGATTCCATATACGACATGCGCCTGGGCATGGAGAATAGTTATCTGTTCGGAATTAAGGGAAAATCAAAGGACCCCAAGAAAAGCGGGGCCGACGTGTACTTCACCGGTGGAATCTACTGGATGGCCGGAAAAGAGATGGCGCTTGGAACCAAATCGGACAGTACGGTTACAGTCACCGATGACCAGATGGTCGACTTCCTGAAGGACCTTTTTACCGGAAATGACTCTGGAAATGGAATCAAGATCGGATTCGCCGGTTCCGAAGCCCTGGCCACTCTTGCCAAAATGAAGAGCGAACGCTTCAAGGTAGTGAAAGAGTTTGAACGCTGGGGGCTGAAGTTCACTTCCTTCGACTCCAATTTCGGGAAACTGCTTGTAATGCACCATGAACTGATGAATGAGAACGAGAAATCAGACGAGATATTCATCATTGATCCGGAATACCTCCGAAAGAAGACATTCCAGACCTGGAGCCGCAAGGAGTACGATATGGCAAAACTCGCCAAGCGTGATACCCAGGCCGTTGTCATGAAGGAAGCCAGCTGCTGCTATCTTGTATACCCCAACGCACACGCACGCGTCAAAATGGGAAGTCTCTAAAACAAACGGCGGGCTGTAGAAACACAGCCCGCAAATAATTTGCAATCCATAAACAACAATAGATATGCGTTATATTTCAGACAAGAACATCTCCTTCTCCCTTCCCGTATCCGGGCAGGACAAACGTTTCAGATTCACTCCTTGCATGAAGGGCGGAAGCATTTATGTGACCCAAATACCCGCCGAAATGAAAGCGCTAGAATCAAGCGACATGTACGGGCGTGTATACAACCGCGCCCCGGGAGAGGAAGGGGAACAGATTCCAAGTGAAAGAAAAGCCAGGACCGTAAAGGAAAAAGGCAATGCGACCGAAATACGCGAAGTCACTTCATGGCAGGAGGCCAGAGAATACCTTAATGCCAGCCATGGCGTACCTTCCACAAGACTGACCACACCGGAGAGCATCGCTTCCGAGGCTGCTGCCAAAAACATTGCATTCCCCAATTTGCAGTAACGTAACAACCGCAGTATGGAACAAGCGCTGATAGAGGATTTAGTCAAGGAGGTTCGCATAACCCTTGATGAGAACCGTCTGGAGTATTCCTATCTTGAGGAAAACAATACGGACAACATGGATTTGAACGAAATCATCCGTGCAAAACTCCTTGACTCTATCCGTATCATACTTGAAGCCTGCCCGGTAAGTCTTCTCTCCCCTATCGCTATGTCCATTTCGGAAGAAGGCAAAATTACCGGAGACGACGGTTCCGGAACAGTGACTCTTCCCGAAGATTTCCTTAGACTGGTCAGCTTCAAACTGAAGACATGGAACAGAGCCGTCGTGAATGCCGCCGAGGAAGGAAGCAGTATTGACCTCATGCAACGCAACGCCTTCACCCGGGGAACCCCAATAAAGCCAGTATGTGTGTTCTCACATAACGAGAAGGGAGAACGCACTATGGAATATTTCACTGCAGGAAAGGACAGCGGAGGGAAATATGACCACGCCATACAACGAGCACTGTACGTGAAAATACCGTCAGTTACAGAAAATGATGACGGGCAGGAATCCGTCATCATTCCTAAACTGCTGCGTTTTGCCATTATAAACTACTGCGCCGGTCTTACTGAAACGAGCCGGGGCAATACAGAATTCGGGCAGGTATTCTTCAATATAGCGACATCCTCCCTAACCAGAACAAACAATTCATAATCCCATAAAATCATGCAGTACATATACAAAGACCGGATCATACATATAGAATGGAACATCTTCAAAGGTACAAGCCCGGTACGAGAGGACTTTTCCCGTGCTTTGGTAAAATGTTTTCTTGTGGGGCCCAATGAGAAATACCTTCTTGATGCCACAGCCGAAGGAGGAAAGCTACTCATGGACATTCCCCAAGGATTGCCGGAAGGAGCCTACTCTTTGGAAACCATATATGTGAAGAACTGGAACAGCCTGCTTCCCGTCAGGGACACAATAACCCCTTCCGACGCCCCCGTTCCACACCGTGTTCCCCGACCGGGAATAAATCCGAACGACCATAATACAATACATCCGCATGATTTCCGGGGAAACGAGCGCAGCCTGATGCGTTCACGTGTAGAATACGCCTTTGCCATCACCTCCTATCCGACTGAGGCTGACGACACGGAATCCAGTGGAGAAGTCACGTTACCCCTGAAATCATCCGTCGCCTCATATGGATATGACGGTCTCTCCGCTTATGAAATTGCCGTCCTTCGCGGAGATTTCGACGGAACAGAAAGCGAATGGCTTGAATGGACACATGAACGGATAGTGGCCGACGTGAAGGACCTTCTCCAGCAACTCAAGGACAGAGACACCCGTTTCGTCGTAAAAACCCAAAGCCAGCGGGACAACTTGCCGGATATAAAAGATGGAGATGAGGTATATGTCACTGATGACGCCATGGGATACGTCCTCAAAGAGGAAAACGGAGAAAGGATATGGATGCCAAGCGACTATGGTTCAGTCACCGCCAAATACATTCTCAGCTTTATAGCCGACATGCCCAACTTTGTGGCCGACCGGGCAATAGCGGACGAATTCGGTAAAAGAATAGTTGACGAGTATCTTACCCGTGATGCCGTCCGGAACTACATATCGGAAATATACAACGACTTGTTCGTGAAGAATCCTCCATATATAATGGACGGATACATCACTGTGGACATGTTGAGCGATGCCGTAAAGCAACTTATAGGCTTCGGTCCCATCGTGAATTTTCCCGATGACGAATTCCTGACAACAAAGGGTGGACGCATCACCCTGAAAGACAAAGACTACAATCCCAACAGCTATTCCGGTATGGGAAGAAGGATTCTCCGGAAAAACATGGTAAACGGAGTAAACGTGCTGACACAAAGGATGATGTTATGCCCCAACACTATATATGTGATTTTGTATGACTATGATTTGAGGGGGCAAACTATTACTATTCCAAGTAGAAGTGTTCTTTTATTTGAGGGAGGTAGTATAAGTAATGGTATTATTGAAGGTAATAATACTATCTTACTGGGAACATTATATAATGTATTAAGGAATATTGATATATCTGGTACTTGGAAATCTGATTTTAAACTTAGCTATTTTAATATTCCCAATCCCAATTATGATTCTTTTAAAGATATACAAAAAGGTATAAATGGAGTTGCTGGAACCTGCAATAAATTTATAATTGATATTGATTGCTGGGGAAGTAGTTTTGTTTATGTGCCATCAAACACTCATATTTTATTTGAAAAAGGAGTTACTATAACTAAAATTGCACCAGAAGGAGGCTTCTTAGTATATCCTAAAGATAATACTATTGGAGGATTTGATGTGATTCAAAATGTTAGTATTGAGGGAGAAGGAATTTTAGACCAGAACACAAGAAATACACAAGATGTATCAGCATCTTTTATAAGATGCTATCATGCTTCCAATATAATAATTAGGGATTTAACATTTAAGGACTCAGGTAATTATCATTATATTGAATTAGGAGCTGTAGATAATGTAACTATTGATAAATGTAGTTTTATAGGTCACAGGTATATAACTGACCCATCTCTTCCAGAGAAACAACATAGGGGAGAATGTATTCAAATAGAATACACTGAATCACTTGATGATGAGGTAAAAAGGGATTATCTTGAATGTAAAAATGTTACTATATCTAATTGTTTATTTGATGGCATGTATCATTACAATGGAGAAACTAAAGTATATGATACTTATTGCAAAAGTGCTATAGGATGCCATTCAGATACAGTAGATAATATAAGTAGAAATCCTCATGAAAATATTGTTATTGATAGTAATACCTTTGTTAATATAGGAGATATTTGTATAAATGCAAGGTATATGAACAATTCAAAATTTATCAATAACAGGGCTATAAATTTGAAGGGTATGTTTATAGGAGGAGCCTTTGCAAATCCTGATTTATTAAAGACTTATTATAATTTTGATAATTGTATTATTAGAGGTAATGAAGTTTGGTATGACACCTCTTTAACACAAATAGTAGAGATACCAGCAATTAGTGATATTACAAGAAAAGTTAGAGGGGCTATAGAACTATATGGATGTTCAGGGACTATAATAGAGGAAAATACTATTTATAATTCACCTGTCCATGTATTATATATAGCTAATTCCCCAAAGACTACAATAAATGCTAATACATTTGAAGGCTGGAATACTATAGATAAAAATAATGGAACATTGTCTAATAGTGGTAGATGTTTCTTTGTAGCAGATGAAGAGATTACAGAAGGAACTGTAAAGGCATTAACTTCTGAGTTATCTTTGTCCTCTAATTTTATTAGGGATTCTTATATGGCTTTAGAAGTAAGAATATTCTATAGAAATAAAGAATCTCTTGATAGTACTCTATCCATATTAGGCAATGTTGTTGAGGTTCCTAATGGAAAATGGGACTTATATGGATTCTCTATGCTTGAAAATACTATTATAATGAATACTTATAATAGACCTTATTATCCAACAAATGACCAAGGTAAATATTATTTAGAAGATGGCAAATTTATTGTATGGGATGGAGAGATATGGAGAAACTCTGATGGAACTTGGAGTAATAGAGTAGTGATAATTTAAAACTAAATGAAGTAGTATTTGATATATAAATCAAATACTACTTTTACTTGCATATATAATGACTTTACTTATTGTTGTTTCAAAAATAAACCAATAAATGTATGGCAATACAAGATAAATTTAATAGAACTAATACTATCTACAAGATAACTAAGGATATAGACCTTGAAGGAAGTGCTCTAACAATTCCATCTGGATGTACAATAGACTTTCAAGGCGGGACAATCAAAAATGGTACCGTTACATTGAATAACACTAAAATCATACCTTCAGGATGCAACATATCAGAATACATTACCGCTACAATAGAAGGTGGTTACAAAGAAGGCCAGATGTTGTACGACAACAGCCTGAAGAAAATGAAGTTATGGAACGGTACGTCATGGGTGAATCTTGACGGTACAGCTTTATCTTAATAATTACAGAATTATGGAAGCAGAATTGAACATGGAAAACATTTCCGCATGCGCCCAGAACAGCTGCGGATTGGACAAGTACAAGGACATCGTACAGCTCTACGATAAGGACCGGCTTACCGGACGTGTAAGGAAGGTGTTTCCGATAACATACACTCAGGCTGTGTACGACGGCAAGACCGGTGCCAGCCTCGAAAGCATTCTTGCCCAATACAACAACGTTTTCCTCCAGTTTATGGGGACGGCAGAGGCGACAAGGATTCTTCTCCCAAAAGAGATGAGACGCAAGGGAATCCAAATCAGCTACCGCAACATGGAAGACGAGGTTATTGTCGAGAAGTGCGTCAACGACAGCAGAACGGATGACACACACTGGGGCCTTTCCGCAAATTGGGCACGTATCGACGAGCTTTCACTTTCCGGCGAGATTTCCGTGAGCGCAAAGGGCACATGGATAATCAACGGCGAGGACACCGGAATAAAGGCGGTCGGACCGAAGGGGGACAACGGACTTACACCATGGCTGAAGACTATAGACAACAAGCTGTACCACTCATATGACAATAAGGCCTGGGAACCTTCCTCGGACTACATTGCCGCATGGTTCAGATTCACCGGTACTTCCGGAAGCAGCCAGGCTGACAATATCGGCAAGATGCAGATAAGCCGGGATGAAGGCAAGACATGGACGGACCTGAGCGGAACATTCACCAACAATCTCCGCATTTCCGGTTACAGAACCTCCGTAGATTTGATTCCGGAAGGTCAACCCCAAGGTGCAATCTGGGCAATCGGACCAACCTATGCCAGCGACGACACCGCCCACACCAACCCAATCTACCGCCTACACGTAAAAGACGAATCCGGATGGGTGGATAACGGACAATTCACAAGCATCGCTGCAGGCGTAGTCCAGGAACTAGGGGATAGCGAAACAGAGGTGATAAGCCAGAAGACTATTAGTAATGAAATCAAAAGTCTAAAAATACTTTCAAGTATAGTTTCAATAGATAATTATTTAGATAACTTCATTAATATAGATTTACAAAGAGGAGTTATTCAGTTTCCAGAAGGCACTGTTATATATTGCAATGGGGAACAATATAAACTACCTGTTACAGAAGTAAGTATAATATGTACAAAATTTGATGGTACAGAAGAGGCGTCTTCTTATAGTTATTTATTGTTTAATAGACAAACTGAGACCATTTTAAACATAACTGCTACTTACGTAACAATAGATAGATTAAATGATTATGTAATATTAGGAGCTATTAAGAAAAGTGCCCCAACTATAGATGCAACAGATATTACAAATTTAGTGATTTATGGAGCATTTGATTATACTATCAATGGCAATCTGTATAGAACTACAGACTTCTCATTTATTAAAAGCAGATTATTTCCTATATCATTCCCACTGTTTATTAATGGAGTATGGTATAATGGTGGAGAATTAAATAGAAGTGTTTCTTACTCAAGCTCATTACCCATTAAAATTAATAAGGGAGAAGACATTTATATTGGTGGATATAACAAAGTAGGAGGAGTAGGATTAGTACTTAACTTTTACGATAATAATCTTCAATTTATAAGTGGTGTTGGAGGTGATTTGAAATCTGGCTTGAAAGAAATAGTAGTTAAATCAGACGATATACCTTTAAATGCAGAATATTTTATAGTCAATAGCTCATCATCTATAATGAGTGATAAATATATTATACACTCTACTGTAGAAGATATTAAAGGAAATTATATTCTTTCTAAGGATTATAAATATTATGGTTATATAAATAAAATTACCGGCAATCATATTTATGATGAAAGTTATATCCTTACTGGGTATATCAAACTTGCTTCTAATAAAACTTATATTACAAGTGCTAGGGAAGGGACGTCTGGAGCAGCGGTATCTTTTTATGATGATAATTATAACTTTGTAGGAGCGTTGGAGAAACAAACTATAATAGAAGGCAATCAACAACTTATAATGTTTACATCCGACGAAGCACCTTCTGGAGCAGTATATTTCATGTCAAATAGTGAGGCTAAAAATAAAGGGTTTGTTATAGGAGCGTCTGTGTTAGATATGTTCTCACCCAGTAAAGATGAAATAATATTTCTTAATAAAGACGCTTTGAGTAATATAGACGCTTTGAGATACTCTTTTGATACTAAAGAATCTAATTACGAAAACATACAAAAGAAAGATAATTTAATATTTCTATATGGGTCTGATTTACACAAAGATTACTTAACTGATTCCATAGAAGAATGTCCCTCACTGAATAGGATGATTAATGTGTACGACTATATTAATCCAGATTTTATGATAATTACTGGAGATGTTGTTGCTGATAATTATTCAAATGATTACTCCTTTTTAGTTAAAGCTATAGGGAATAGGGTGTATTTACCCATTATAGGTAATCATGAGATTATAAATGCCACTACACAGTCCGAATTATACACTAAATATATTCAACCTTTTGAAAACTCTTCTTCCCTCATTGTCCATTCTAAGAATGGAATTAAACAGCCGTATTATTCTAAAGTCATCAAAAATATAAGAATAATATGTGTTAATAATTATGATTATGGAGATTCACCAATGGGATATGGAGAATGTTACTCTCAAGAACAAGTGGATTGGTTTATCAATGAGCTTGAATTAGCAAACTCAAATGACCAATCTGTAATTGTAGCTATGCATTATACTCCAGATAGTAACTTTAATACAGATAGTAATTTTAGACAGAAATATACTATATATAACAATGAACCAAGGCTTACCACTTCTTCAAGAAGTATCTTGTTATATATAATAGAATCTTTTATGAAAGGTTCCATTATATATAACGATTGGAGTCAAGGTGAATATGAAACAATTACTATAAATCATACTTTCCAGAAGAAAGGAAAGTTTGTATGCTACCTTACAGGACACAGACATGGTGACTACACATCATACTCTGAATATTTTCCAAAACAAATAATTTTAAATACAGCCTCTACTTATTACGGCAGTAATAGTGTTAATTTATGTGATTTAGTTAGAAGTCCTAATGGAATAAATAGAGATTTATTTAATATAGTTTCTGTAAATATTAGGAACTCTGAGTTAAACATGGTTAGAATAGGAGCACAATTTAGTTCTAAGTTAATTAAAAGAGATTGTATAAAATATGATTTATAGTTATAAACAGTTTTGCTCAATTTGCATCATAAAAAGAATAAAAATAAACGCCTAAATGTTTGATTACTTTAACCGTCCTATCCTCCCGGACTGGACGGTCAAGAGTATTAAAACATAGAATTCCTTACCTCTGTAAGGAGACTATGAAACTACTATATATTTATATGAAATCTTCTGCAAAAATAGAAATAATATGCAAACCCGCAATATGAAAGTAGTACATATACACAAAACCCGTCCTGGCCTCACGGATTGAACGGGTACAGACGTTGATTACGCACATTGTTGCCTCCACCGAGACGTTAGGTCGAAAGGATTCCTTACGGCTTCCTATAGCAAGCATGAATGTACAACATACGCACACAACTAATAACTGATTTTACAAAAAGGCAGCCTCGTAACCCATATTTTCATCCTCACGGACACCCGAGGCTGTCGATAGTCAATAAAAAACGCTTTGATTTGATTAGTATTAATCAACTTCACGCAAAGTTATGCCTTTTAATTAAAAAAACGCAAATAAAACGTAATGAATAACCTGCTGCATGTTCTTTTATCCGTGTAAAAAGACAAAACCCGCTCAGACTGTCACAGCCGGAACGGGTGGGAACATTGCCAGACACAACGGGAAAACGATATTCAGAAAAAAATTCATACAATTACAAGCAAACATATATTACCCGTATGTGCCCGCAAGCCAATAACTAAATCAACAAAACAGCCTTGCGTACAAAATACTTATGCGGCATTGCCTCCCTCACGGAAAATAATACTGCCAGCCGTTTTTTTATGAGTAAGTATCATTTCATGCAAAGATAAGGCATTCATTCGAAATTTCAAGTGAATTTCATGTCATTGGGAATCATTTACTATATTGTCATATTTCCTCATGGCGTTCCGTCTCATTTCATTCTCCTCCTTGTTAAGGGAAAAACCCATGTACTTGCATACATGGTCGTTCCGGAGAATACAAATGCACATCCTCTTATAGGTAGGTATTTCACGGAAGTCCTCAATGTCTATGTCATCCTGGTACTCCATACGTACCGGCTTCTTGTCCGTCTTATAGTTTGTCCCTTCGCCCACCTCTATGGGAATGTTACGGTCCCTCAGCTTCTGTATGACCTCATCGCTCAGGCATCCTCCCCTTTCCCTCCAGAACCGTATGCTAGTATCAAGCTTTTTCAGATACCTATTCCGGGTAGCTTCCGGCAAAGTGGACAAGAGAAACTCCATGAAACCTTTCCACGTATACCCTTCCGGCAGCTTGACGCTTTTCCTTCCCGCCGCATGGGTGTTCCCGTAAATCCCGGAAAAGTTGACCCCGTTCACCCGGCCAATCATCCTCCCCCATGTATCGGGGTCTATGACCTTGTACAAGGCAAGGCTTTCTATCGCCTCACTGATGAACGGGCTTGCCACCCGCTGCCGGTCAAGGCTCACCCCCGCCTGATAATACAAATCGTACAAATGATTGTAATCCCATCCGAACTTGCCGTTGGCAACCCACACATCCTCTGTCTTCCAGTCATAAAGAGGATAGAGATTGTATATCCCTTCATCAATTCGGGTGCTCCATTCATAGTCATTGTACCGTTCCTTGGCGTTTTTGTAAATCGCACGCCACCGGTTGTAACTTTCCTGCGTCCGGATGCCCACCAGACAGCAGGTTTTCCCCGCCCTCTTCTTGCCATGCAGCCAACGGGAAAAGCCGACCTGGAAATCATAGTCCCACATCTTCCGGTCATAGAACGGGAAATCACCCACAGTCAGCGCGTCATCAGGCATCTTCCGAACCCACACTTCCTTCTCCGCGTCATCCCATGGACGCCAGTAGTTCTGGTACATGGAAGTACAAGTGGTTACACGGAAAGGCACACATACATGATACACGTCAATCACATCAAGGTTACTGTGCAGCGTACGTTCCACATAATCCACAGTCATGCTGTACTGTATCTCATAATCCATATAGAATACACCGATGCGGCGTTTCAATCCGTTCTTTCGGATATGGTCAATACACATGTTGAGCAGTACGCCGCTGTCCTTTCCTCCAGAAAACGAAACATATATGTTATCGAACTCCCGGAATATGACCTCCAAGCGTTCCTGCGCCAGGTCATACACGTTTTTTTGATTCATTTCTCACAGACATTTTGAAAACAGTGCGGCAAATTTAACGGAATTAACTTGAAAATCCCATATAATGCCGCACATTCGTCTGTTTTTCCGTATGGCAGTCACTTCCATGTGAAGAGAGCCGGGGAAATATGCCACACCGTACACATCCGCTCTACTTTTGCAGGGAACCCAATCATTTCCTCAACATCTCTATGCCTTCCATTTTGATTCTATACACAATGGCCTGAGTTTCTTCATCATCTGGAAATTCTTTCAGATATTTATCATACTCCTTTACGGACTTGTTTACTTCTTTCAATATCTGGTATTTCTTACTGTCAGGACTGTTTATCAGCTTCTCTAATTTTTCCACATATTCTGCCTTTCTCAACAAATCCTTATCTTTCTCTGACTCCTTAATGGCTTTTGTATATTCTTTCAAATCATGCTCGAATTCATTGACAAAATCCCCCACCTTGTGAAATGAACTATTGATTCTTCTTTGCTTTACCTCTTCATTTCCACTGACAAAGAAACGGCTGACCAAAGGCATACGGCTTGCTGTGGTTGACGCACTTTCATTCTTAGAGCTGTCCACAATCCAGTCCGCGAGCGACAAGATTACACTGCCGTAACCTCCGGTATATCCGCTTATCAGATTCTGCACATAGGCAGGATTCCAATCAGTGAATGCACCCGAAGCTTTGACATCATCTCCACCGCCAATACTGTTTATAGTTTTTGAAAGCTCAATAAGTAAGGGACTGGTGTTTCTATAAACCTGCTTGAACTTGGGATTGTATTTCTGTTTTTCACTGATAGGCTCTTTTGCTATGGGATTTCCCATGAAGTTAACATTCATCGCATTCTGTATGAGTGGTTGGGTAATTGTAGGCATGAAGTTAAGAAGCGACTTAGGTCCTTCATATTCCCAATTTATGCCAAGCGGAGAGACTGCATCCACAAAGTTCTTTGAGAAATCAGCAGTAGTAACATCCAATTTTCCATTAACTTTCCCACCAACCAAGTCTCCTATGGAATACCACGGAACCAGCTCTGGCGACAAAGGTATCTTCAACCATCCCTTTCCTTTCGGGAGACGGATACAGATATTATTCGTACGTTCATAGTCAGTCAACACGTCGTAATAATCTTCCTTGTCACTGTCGTCGTCCCACCCGAACACACTATAAAGGGCCGGCAATACAATATTGTTCAAGAACGGGATTGTCACTGCGCCTAGTGCAATACTGTTAGCTATAAGGGTTGTTCCAGTTTTTACCGGATGCTCTTTCAAGTTCTTATAAAAACGATATTTAGCCTGCATATTCGCATTCCAGAACAGTATGGAAGCCCGTCCATATTGGGAAAAGCCCGCCATCAATGCTATTCCTGCAGGAACATTACCTCCTTTTGCCGTTTTTATTCCCGCTCCCTTTCTGTTGAAATTTACAGTGACTTCCTTTGCATCTGTTATAGAGCGTTTAACAGAACGGCCCATCTCCCTACTTGTCTTATAGGCTGCGAAACGGTTGACAAGCTCCGCGGACTGACCGGCAAATTCGATAGAATCAAAGACTGTATGGAAAAGGCCCTTTGCCGAAAGCTTTTGGGGCATCTTTTTAGCAAGTCCATTCAAATCATCTGCCAGTTTTTTTGCATATTCTTTCTGGGTATCAACAAATGTATATCCAGTAGCCCCTCCGTGCTCCATAAACTCTTTGAATAATTGATCCGTATCGTTCTTCACATCCAAAGTCCCATTTTGATACTTTTTTAGCCGCACCATCATCTGGGGATATTCTAAGAAGCCAGCTTTCTGGTTCTTGGTAAACTTCCACCAATATCCAGGACTTTCACGGATGAACATCTGGTTATTACTATATATTGTGTCCTTTGAAAGGTTGGCAACGGCAAATGCAATATTGTTTGAAGTGAAAGCTCCTGCCATAAAGCGTTGGACTTTATTGCCTATTTCAGACAGAGCGCCTTCGTTTATTTCCGGATTCAGAAGTCCATTCATGGCTTGCGCCAGTCTTGGATTTCCAGTTATGGTAATCACATATTTGTCTCCTCCCACAAACAAAGGAATCTGGTGCTCGTTTCTTTCCTTATAAAGGGTCTTATATGCAGTGCTTCCCTTTTTGTTGATTGTTTCTGCCTTTCCGTCTTTCTTCAAGCTTTCCATAGCTTCTTCAAAACGGTTCAATATCCCAGCCACCTCTTCAGGAGACGCCCCTTCCGGTATGTATGGAACGGCTTCAACCCATTCAACATTTTCTCCCGTTTTATTCTCCGGAATCACGATAAGTCCGGAATAATCCTTCAACGCATCATACGTTACCCTCCATGACCTATCTATTACAGCAAGACCATCTGTGCCATGGTTCAAAATAAGATTGAACAAATCTTGCTTTGCAATATTCTTGTTTCCACTCGAAATGGAAGAATAAGCGATATTAAGTATACTTCCAAATGGATTTCCTGCTTCCGAGGAACGTCCTCCGGCTGACTTTACCGGATTTCCGGCCTTATAGTATTCATTTTCTATATAATTGTATACATCACCGGCTATCTCGTCTTTAAAACCTCGGAGAGGAATATAATTCTCGAACCTTCCCAATTGTCTTTCCACATACTCCTTACTGACAAGCCCACTCTGATATTGCTTGTTCAGGGCATATCCAGTTGCATTCGATATAGTTTTCCACAACTCATCAATATCTTTCTTTTCATGGGTTTCCTCATACTGGTTCACAAAATTTTCCGATGCTTCTTTCCATCCTTCAGGATACGCTTCCTTATCCTTGAAAATGGAAGAAAGACCGCTGTAGTCCTTTTTAAGGTCAGCTCCAATTAAAGCGGCGGCTTCATCCAATTGAAACTGCTTTTCCTTCCAAGAGATTTCTTGTTTATTTATTCGTTCTTTCTCCAAATTCCACATATCAAGCAAAGAGTTCATCTTTTCTTTATCTTCCGATGCAAAATTCTCAACGGCCATTTGCCGGTTACGTTCAATGCCATGTTTCGCTTCCACATACATCACAAGTTCCCGAAGAGGCCCTTGGTCCCAATTCCATTTCTTTAAGCCTTTCTTTTTGCCGGTCAGCTTCAATATTGCCCGGTTCATTGGCTTTACGAAAAATGAATCAAAACGGTCCATCTCATCCTTGTTTTTTGAAGAAAGTGCAAGCATACTCTGATATGCATCTTCATAGGACTTTATTTCCTTACCCGAAGTCTTTGATATCAAATCCTGGAATTTTTCTACAGCGGTCAGATAGTCGACTGCGGTTTCCCTCAACAAGAACTTGGTACTATTCGCCAATTTATCCCAGGCTTGCACAGTAGGTGAAGTAAGCGGTACATCTCCATCTTCCTTATCCACCTCCCTAAGCCTCAAAGCCTCCTGATTTTCCAGGAATTCTTTGTAAGCTTTATCTACACGGTCCGCGTAGTCCAAAACGCTTTCTCCCTCTTTTCGTGCCGGAGATGAAAAACGGGAAAGGGAGGGATTCGTAAAGTCAGACTCACCTCCATGATATGCCCTTTTAGAATGCTCCCCTATGCCCAGCTTGTCCCGCATGACTGTTTCGCGGGCCACGTCTATGGGATTGCCGGAGTTGCGGAGTTTCCTTTGGCTCTCCCAAAGAAGATACCTCACATCGTTTTCTGAGAGCTTCACGTCTATGCCGAACTTACGGAGTAAATCACGAATCGTAGCCACCACTTTATTCCACCATGAAGGGATTTCATTTTTCTCCGCTTGTTCAGCCAAATATTCGTCCATGGCGATGGAAACATCCCCGCCGTAACTTCTTACAGCAATATCGGCTATCTCATTCCTTACCTCAATAGGAAGTTGTCTGTAAAGTTCCATCATGGCATTATCGAATGCCATTCTGCGCTCTTCGGCTCCTTTCACCTCTTTGGAAACGAGCATCTCGCGCAACCCCTTATGACCGACCACCTCATGAAGCACACTTTTCACCGCATCGTTCACATCCGTTGCGTTGGGTAGATAAACCACCACTTCACCGGTGTTCGGGTCAAACCACGCTTTTACCGAACGTCCTTGTTCGATGGCACGTTTTGCGGCAGTATCACTTACATCATCAAGGGTACGGGCTATCTTTACAGGCGTATGCAGGGAAGAAGACAAATCTTCAATGGTTCGGGTGATTTTTCCTTGCTCAACAGTTGGATTCTCAAAATTTTCCACTATCTTTGTGGCATCAGAAAGCTCTTTTTTATATGTGGCATCCGCAATGGGAGCGGAAGCGCTTATATAAGGAAGAGTTTTCCCTTTATCCACATATTTTAATTTCCCGTCAATAACCCATTTTATAACCCCCTTGTCGTTTTTCCCAAACACAGAAGATATAATATTAAAATCTACTTCTCCTTGCTTGTTGGTTTCTATTGATACCAGTACATTCTTGCCATTAATCTGCATTTCGGTCAACACAGCATAACTATTAGAATGACTGCCATCAAAGACAGCGATAGGATGTTCCAAAGACATAGGCAAATTTCTAACATCCTTTATCTCAAAGTTGTGTTTTTGTACTTTTTTCAAAAGTTTGTTTCCATAAAGCATAAGCGGTTTATCCGGAATTCCAGCCGACAACAATACGTTAGAAGGATGCCCCAATTCCAATCTTACAGAGTTTGCATTTTCTTCATTCAGTCCAGAAAGCTCTTCGTTGAATTTGCGGTTTACTCCTTCGATTTCACGGAAAATCAGATTCATCTCGTCCGTGGCTTCTTTCACAACTTGCTCGCGCTGCCCCTCATTACCACGCTTATATGTCCTCACTTCAATGCCATGGCGTTTCAGTTGTTCCACAAGATTTGCGTCTGTGTTCGACGGAACCACAGCAAGGCGTACCTCATCGAACCCCACCGCACGGTATGGTTTTGCCTCGAAATAACGTGCACTCATCCGCTGGATGTCCTTTACAATGTCCGCTATCTCATTGGCGGCTTCCATCGTCACTTTCGGATAAAACTCTTTCAGATATTTGTGTATACCTTTAGCCGTATGAGAACGCGCAACTGCATCCTGAATATTCTGCACCATGTCCATCGTATCGGAAAAACTGTTGCCGACACCTGGAATTTTTATTGCCGAAAGCCGGTCGGTGATGGCATCCCGCTGAGCATTGTAATCCGCTTCATCCATGGTACGGATACGTTCCCTCGCAGCCTTGCGGATTTCGTCAATGGATTTGTACTCCTCTTGTGCTGCGCCGAAAATGCTTGCTCCGAAAAGGCCTTGTCCTCCTTTTGCAACCTGCTTCTGCATGGTATTTACCACATTGTCAAGGGTTATTTCGTCATACAGTTGCTCCCACTTGCGTCTGTTGCCCGATGGCGTGAACATGTCACGGTCGTTGCGGATGCCGCGCTTCTCCACGACATCGGCAAACAACTCTTCCAGCCATTCCTCAAACTTCTCCGGGGCTATCCTTTCATCAATCTTCTTCTTTGTCGCTTCAATGTCATTCTCCGCTTTCTTGTTTCCATTCTCTGCATAGTCTACTGCTCTCCGTATTGTGTTGCTAATACGAGCCTTGACCATGAACGGCTTCATGGTGTCAAAATCAACGTTATAATGTTCTCTGATGAGCCGCTTCACATCATTTTCAAGCGTGTCATAACTGTCGTTCTTAAGCCTTTCAATGCCTATCTCTTTTAGTGTCTTTTCATAAAGGGCCACTTCGTCAGGCAGAAACTTATCCACCTCATGCCTCTCATACTCCTCTACCGCATTGCCGTTCTCCGAAAGATACAGCTGCTTCGCATCATAGTTATCCCTAAAATGATTAACAAGGCTTTTCGAACCAAGTCCGTTTATATGACGTTCATAGTTGTCCGGATGAAAAGATGTCGGATTAAACAACGGCAAATGCCCCACCTTGTTCGCCCTGCGGTAAATGTCGTTCGTTTTGTCACCGTTCAGCTTATAGCCTATACTCGGAAATACAGGTGTCCATGCGTCTTCTCCGTACACCTTGTTTCGTCTGTCAGTCGGGTTAATCGACTCCTTGTCGAACACCAGCGAGATGTCTCCGAACGTGGTATGTCCTACATCCGCTTTGGTAATGGCAATACTCGGCATCGGGAATCCCCCAAGGTCGAGAGCCTCTTTCAGTTTCTCTTCTGATATGTTGTGAACCGCAATAAGTTCTTTTCTGTCTTCTGCTTCACGGAAACGGGTATTAGTTCCGGCATTTACACTCTTGTACTCAACAAACGGCTTTGTCTTTCGGTGCGAAGAATCAATCCATTTCTTGAACTCATCTTTGGAAACTTCCGTAACGGCACCAATTCCCATCCAACCGGGAGAATAGTTTGCAAGATAAGCATCAGTAGCTTCTTGTATAGAACCGAATCCATACATCACCTTATGCTCGTCAAACTTTCCGGTAGTAGTGTCCAGCTGGTCCACAACATACACATTTCCTTCAGCTGGATTATCCGAGAGGAATACATCTATATGGTCGCCATCCACGCCTTCTGTACCACGGATATATCCATAGTCATTATTCATGGTGACGCTCCATTTGTCACCATTGGCATCTATGCCGGAACGTTCGCTGCCCTTCGGGTTCTCTATGGTAATGTCGTAGCCGTCAATCTTTACATGACCTTTCTTATAATTACCAGCTTCCTTCTGGGCATCCGTAGGATTGGGGGCAACCTCCTTTCGGGCTTCCTCTATTCTTGCCTCAATGTTTTCTTCCGGTGCAGGTACGCCCTCGTTATCAGCGTTGACATCAGTCTCTGCGGGGGTATCTGCTTCAACTCCTCCAGTGTCACCAAGTTGTTCGTCAGGCAGTACTCCTTCGCCGCTTTCGCCTCCTTCACTATCTGTTCCGCGGTCATTTCCTTCAGTTTCTTCTTTAACTCTTCCATTGTTCCAATTATTAAGTTCTTCTGCAAAGGTATTATAGAATTCCCCAATTTCTTCTTCGGGAATAGCCTTTTCTCGTATTATATCATCGATAACCTCATTGAAGGTTACGTAATCAGAATAACTCATGCCGAAATTCTCTTGTGCCCAATCCTCCCGCTGCTTATCTTCGTACTCCCGCTCCGCAGTCCTTTCACGCTCAGCCATAGCTTCACGGTTCTTTTTGATATATCCGGAAAGGTCGTTGCGCGTGCGTGCAGAAGATAAGACATCCAGTATCGCATTACGACCGGCATTCGCATCATTCTGGTCAAAGAAGTTAGTGCCTTCCTCCAAATCGTTCTGCATAAGCAATTCTCCGGCTTGTTCAATGGTAAGGCCTCCATTATCGCGGTTCTTGAATAAACCGAACATCTTACTTGCTTCCTTGTCACTGAATCCAAGTTCACGTTTATAGTCATCATACAATAAAGGCAATCTGCCGTTGGCAAGACTTCTTGCTGCCAGTTCATGCCCGTCAAGAGGTTCTCCCATCTCACGTATTTCCTTAGCGGTTTTGTCACCAGGTTGTACGCGTGACGCTGCAATGCTTTCATCAATAAGATTCCAATAGTCCACCTGAGATTGAGCGTCAGCAACCTTTTCCTGCCAGGCCTGCTTGTCTGCCTTATACTTTGCAATGTTTGTACCCATCTTGGGAGGCTTGTTCTGCAATCCGGAAAGGAGTTTTGCCGATGCATCCTTGTTCGCTTTAACAAAGGAATCCACTTCTTCCGGTTCAAGCTCTTCCTTATTTAAAGCTTCAACAGTAACATTAACCGGAACCTTGTGATACAGCAGGTTACCTTTTTCATCAGAAGGTATAGCATAGGCTTCTTCCGTAGGATTTTCTGACACTTTGCTTTCTCCATCTTCTGGACGAGTTTCATTATCAGCTCCTTTTTCTGACATATTGTTGCTTTCCGGAATATAGTCCTGCAAGGAGGAAAACTCCGCAGCCTGCATTGAGCCACTGTCTACAACATTTCCGTTACGGTCTGTCACGTCATATGCGACCTCATTGCCGTCTGTTCCCGTCTGGACAGCCATACGCCCGTCTGAAAGCAGTTTGTTTCCAGAGACTGCTCCTTCCGTACGCTGTTCCTCAGCATCAATCTGGCTTTGCCTTATCCTATAATACTCGTCATCCGTCATCGGTATTGTCCGAATGGGCGTTCCGCTTTCATTCAGGACATTGGCCAGCCAACTGCCATCAGGCTCCTGCCGAACTATCTGATACGTATTAGTCCCGTCACTGAACATCTCATTTATGAATGGAGGCTTAATATCCGGACTGTACTTGCTCTCATTTTCAGCTTGTTCCTTTGCCTGGGCCCTTCTCATGTCCGCTACAGAAGACATCACCTCCTGAGTAGGCATGGAACGGACAGAACTTTCGTCCAGCTCTCCAGGCTTCAGGGTGATTCTGTTTTCTGGAACATTCTCCATACCTTCTGCAACCCATACCGGCCTTCCTCCTATATTGCCCACTATATACCCTGGAACAAACACCTCTTCACCGACATCATTCACGACAATTCTGTTTGCTTCCGTATAAGTCCCCGTGCTTGGATCGGAAAGGGATGATATTTCCTCCGTCTCCTTCTCGATACTATCCTCCGTCTCAGCCTCCTGGATATCATCGATGGCATTTCCTTTGGCTATCTCAAAAGCATGCTCTATCTGCTCACGTTTTTGTTCCGGTGTCATGCTTTCATCGGCTATCGTAGCTTTAATGAACTCCCGTATTTCAGCATTTCCGTTCTCTTTGGACTTACGCAGCAGTTCTTTCAATCCGGCCTTCTGTTCTTCATTCATCCTTCCAAAAGCCCTATTCAGTTTCCGGCGGTTTGAATATCTTTCAGAAGCCATGCTGCCAAGCCCCAACATTCCGAACATGACGGAAGTGGGGGCCAGGGAAAGAAAAGTCTGTATATTGTTGTCAAGATCCGTGGCCTCTTCCCAGCTCATTTCTCCCAATGGAATATTGGCAAAGTTATTGTAGACTTCTTCCAGATATTCTTCCGGAAGTCCGTGGAATTGTGTACGCTGGGCTATTTCACGCATCGTCGGGTTATTTTTCAATTCTCTATACAGTTGTCCCGGCTTCGAAGATGAGATACGGTTAAAGAATTCTTGAACCCCTCCAGGAAGAGATTTATTTATCCCACCGAACAAACTTTTTCCCATACCCTTGAAAGCGTTGAATACCATTTCTGACTGGTTTTCTAACAAAGTGGAAGCGGCCGATTTTCCCACTGCTTCCCCTATTCCGACATTTCCATCTCTTTTAACAGCAAGTTCCCCATTTTCATCGACGTCATATGTGTAATTGTCGTTCATTCGCTCAACCGCGCCGCTCATTACACGGGGAAGGCTTGTAGTCGCAGTCATACCGGCCGCTGCTACGGTATCCCCAATAAACCTTCCTGCAAATTTCCCAGCATCACTCGTTATGCCGCGTCCCAAAGCGTTCAGTGCACCTTTCTTCGCTGTCTGGGCAGAAGACCGGCCAAATCTTTTCAGCCCATATTCCAATAAATTTCTAGCAATAGTGTTTCCTGAACGGGAAATTGGATTCACTGCAAACTCAAGCATAAAAGGAATACTGTACGCACTTGTTTTCCCTACATTATATCCAGCACTGATATCAGAAGATGTAAAAGCGTTTACAGCAAGATTTATAACGGAAGCGTCAAGCAATCTCTGCTCGTCAGGAGAAAGTTCCTCACCTTTTTCCGCCTTATCAAGGACTGTGGATAAAGAGAGGCTGTTGTTGAGATCAGAAAAGCCGGCAGTCCATGTATCCACATCAAATACCATGTCACGAAAACCTCTTCCAAAATTGCGTATAGCGCTGTCTTTATTTGCTTTGGCTTCATTCAGAAGATTCTCCGACTCATCAATAAGATTTGATGCAGCTTGAAGATTTCTATAACGGGGATCAGCTTCAACTGTCCTCTGATTCCTGCCCCCGGTCTGTGCCTGCCCGAATCCCTGAAGAAAAGACAATAACGGATGCTCTTTACGGTATTGTTCTTCATCTGCCCTAATCTCGTTATACACATTACGCAAATCTGCATTTACAGATTCTTTTTGAGAGGACAGACTTTGAGAAATCAGCTCATTCTCTTCAACCTTTTTTTTGTCTATGGCTTTTTGATAAACTTCGGACTGTTGTTGGGGAGACATGGCGATATAATCATTATAAGGGACATCAAACACACGCACATCCGCTCCTTTTCCAGTAACATACGGAGAGGACGGAGGTGATATTCTTCTGGTATTATTCAATGTAGGATCACTTCCTTTTCCTGCTTCCGGGTTATAGTTGTTACCTGATTCAGCAGCAACCTGGCGGGCTACCGAACCTTCAGAATTATTACTTTTTTTCCCTAGTCCCACATCAAACTCTTCATAACTTCCAAGGTTAAGACCACTTCTGGACCCATTGTCGTAAAGCCACTTTCTGGTTTCTTCTTCATCAGCGTGTGCATCAAACTCTTCATAACTTCCAAGGTCATAACCTAGGCTTTTCATGTTGTTGTACAGCCATCCTCTTGTTTCGTTATTTTGCATAGTCATTTATTTTAAATATGGAGCATTAATGTCATTACTATTTTTCATATATGGGGCGCGCTTAGCTTCCAGAGCTTTGTTACGCGTATTCCGCTGGCGTTTGTCACTTGTAACCATTCCATATTTATTGGCCAGTTCATATAGATGTTTTAACGCAGCATCATCATTGTTCAGATGTTGGGATACATACATCTCTGCCTTGTTATAGCTGTCCACATCTCCATTCATCATATTATAAATAAGATTATCTATTTTTTCCTTTTCCTGATCCGGAGCGCCGTTCTTCATTACATCAAGTACAGATAATGTTGCAGCACGCTTATTCTTAGGGTTATCGAAAGACACATCTCCATATTTGGTTACATAGGCAATCTCCCTCTTGTCTTTTGTCCCGGCTCCTCCCCCATCATTTTTTAAGGCGACCCTATTTCGTTGTTTGAAAGCCTCCAACTCCCGGCTATCTTTGGCCTTGGAGGCCTGCAACTCAAGTGCGTTCTTCTGTTGGAGTCCAATCAGCCCGCGTTTATATGCATCGTCTATTTCTTTCATCTGAAGCTTACGCAAATGCTCCATGTTTTTCTCCGCGTTGTCAGCTTCCGTCTTTCTTCTGGCATCCTCAACACTCCTCGCATAGGCAAGGTCCCCAAGCCTTGCATTCATAAGAATGGCATCAGTCTTTTCCTTCAACGCGTCACGCTTCTCTTTAATACGCCTCATACGTTCGTTCTCATACATCATTCCGGAATTGAGGTCAACCGGAATTCCCCCACGGTGGGCATAATAAAGATTGGCCGCATTTCCTATCACATTACCAAGATTGGCAAACACCTGGCCAAGCTGTTCCCTACGCTCACGCTTTGACTTCTCTTGCGGAGTCTCATCACTCGCAAACATGTTCTGCAGAATGGCATAAGAGCTTTCCGGATGTTCTTCCATCTGTTTGGTCCAATACTCCTTGTCAGAGGCATTCATCTGTTTCCGGACATCTTTGAATTCCTCTTCACCCATTGTACGCAAAGCGTCTTCCCGATACTCCCTGCCACTGGTCACGGTTGGAGCTATGCCAGAACTTTCATATGTGATTCTTCCGGCATCATCCGCTGAATTCCCGGCAATGGCTGCCGGAGAAGCGGAGGGGGCTCCTCCCCGTTCGTCTTCACGTGGATTCATTATAGCCGGAGTAGCCACTACCGGAGAATTACCGGAAGCGTATTGGGATATATTACCTCTTGGATTGTCCTCCACATCAGGGGTAGAATTGCCTCCCGATGCTTTCTCCGGCACAAGAGAGGGGAGCTGCTGGGATTGTGCCGCCAGATTGCCTGACGTCACTGAAGGCTGAACCTTGCGCTTATTGTATTCGTTGATTTCATTGATTATTGCCATGGTCCTATCGGGTTTTATACAATACCTATTGAGGCGCCTTTAAGAATATCGTCACTCACTACACCGCCAAGGCTTTGCGCCGCCTGCGCCAGCCCTCCGGCGGCTTGTGCCGTTGCCTGCGCTTTTTGATTGTTCACTCCCATACGGGCCTGGTCAATGGCATTCTGCTGGTTTTCATAATTTGCCCTTACCTGCTCCTTATATTGGTCCGCGCGTTCTGCAATACTTCCCGTAATATCCGCAAGTGCCTGATTGGCCGCCTGCTTCTGTAACGCGACACTTTCATCCGTGGCGCCTGCCACCGCAGCGGCCCCTTGAGCGTTCCGATACCGTTCGTCAAGAATCTTTCGTGCTTGGTTTACGGCAGACTGCGCATCCGACCTTTGCAGGAAATCCGCGTTATATTCTTTGTCATACCAGTTCTGTGAACGTTCCTGGGCCTTGTTCAGTATACGTTCATTACGTTTGGCTGCTTTTCTTGTAGCGTTGCCGCTCACGATTCCGGATACGGCAGAGCCTATTCCTCCTATTATTCCACCTAACAGTCCCATTTTGTATATTTTTTAGGTTTTATCATTATGCCACAAAAATACCGGTATACCTTTGTACATGAACGATAAAAGCTTAATCTCAAAAACGGATAGAGAAAATGGCAGACGGAAAACCCGGAAAGAAGAAAGGATCACCCAAAACTGGAGGAAGAAAGAAAGGAACACCGAATGTAATAAGCAGAGATTTACGTTCGCGCATATCCATATTCCTGGACAGTAAATGGGACGACGCATGCAAGGCATGGGAAGAAATTCAGGAGCCAAAGGACAAACTTAAACTCTATATAGACCTTGCCAACTTCAGCGTGCCCAAATTGCAGGCCGTATCACTTGATGCCACATTGAAAAAGGAGGAAAGTTCCATAGAAGAGGACCTTTTGAAACTTTCTGAAGAAGAATGAAACATTTCCACTTAATTCTACCTTGAATCTACTTTAGAATTTTGCGCAGGTTTATTAACTTTGTACGCAAATAACAGAAATGTATGACACAAGAGAACAAATATTCCTATGACGAGGCATCCGTCCAAGCGATAGTGGAATGGGCGCGGACCGTCCAATTGCCCCAAGAGGCAGCTCTGAGCGAATCAGAGCACATCACCGACACTTCGTTGTATGTCCACGCCAACATATGCGACATTAACCAGCACTATCCGGACCCATTTTATAATCCGGCGATTGATAGGCTGTATAGACTGAAGGAATTTGTAGAAAAACAAATGTAAACAAGGTATGCACATGAGAGACTTTATAGAAATCATTCCCGTCGGGACAGATACATGCACAATGATTAATGTAAAACATATCATAAGAGTGCAGGACAATAACGAGACCTCACTGATTACTCTCAACAACGGAGACAAGATAGAGGCCCGGCTTCCGTACAGTGTCCTCCGGTCAATTCTCATGAGAATAGAAGATGATTAGTGGCAATCTGCCCTCGTATCCTCAAACCGTACCGGCAATTTTACAGTCATTCAGATAATCTATCACTTTCCTATTCGCATTGTCAATAATAGACCAATCCTTTTTCACATATTGGTCAGTAGTATTGTATCCGGACTTATGGTTAAGACACATAGCGACGTCATCCATGGATACGCCACAGTTATTCCTTGCAATAGTGGCCCATGAATGGCGCGCGGCATAGAAAGTGAGGCCTTCTATTTTGAGCTTTTCACCTATTACCTTTAGATGTTCATTCACAGCCCTATTGAATTGCCGGTGTGACACATTCCTTTTATAAAAGGAAAAAAGCCTTTCTGAATCTTTATATCTTTCTATGTATGGAATCAATTCCGGTTCTATCCTAATGGAAATAAAAGCATTGTCGGCCCTTCTGTCTTTTGTCTTACGCCGTTCATAATCCACCCGTCCGTCGTTTTCCATAACATAATACAAATCAGCGGAGTTAATTCCGCACAGCAGGAAGGATATCATAAAAGCGTCCCTTGCGATTTGTACTCCCTTTAACCTGGTTTCAAAGTTCATAATAGAAAGTATCTGCTCCCTCGTCAATGCCTTTTTTCGGCTTATCGGTTTCTTCGGGTATTTATATTTAGAAAATGGGTTATTGGGTATCTTGATAATGCCGGCGTCCTCATCATTATAGCGCAATTTTGCGGCAGAAAACACATTATGGATTACGGATATGTAATCAATGACAGATACAACAGAAAAGCCCTCTTTCATAAGATAAGCCTCATATTTAGAAAGGAGCACAGAAGTTATGTCTGTAAACAGCTCTACCGAATTTCCTGCGAATGATTTAAACTTGTTTAGCCGCGTCTGATGTGAAACTCCAGTCGAATATCTGCCAGATTGAATCATTTCATCAAAATAGGAATAAGCGAATTGGAAGAAAAGTATATCCTTTGAGTTGTTGCCGGACAAGACATCCTCCATATGCTTGCACAATCGTTTTGCCGTGAAATTGTCTATAAGGTGGCCAAGCCTTACAATTTCGCTCTTTATTTGTAAAACATCAAGCATCACCGCATCATATACCGGATTGTTGTTTGTTTTCAGTTCAAACTTGCCACTCTTCTGGCTTATGAGTTCCTTGCCGACATAATGCTGCGTAGAGATATAGGCAGATTGCCTTTCGTGCGTGATGCGTATCTTCACATTCCACGTCTTGTCTTCCCGCTGTTGGTGCTTGAGTACTACAATTTTTAGTGTTGCCATGGCATTGTCTTTTCGTAAAACATTCGTAAAACATTTGCCAGCAAATATACTAATTATGTACGGAATATGAGGATTTTTAAAGATATTTTTTCTAGTAGTTAATGTTTAATGTATTGTAAATCAGTATGGTATGTTTTTGTAGTATTAAAATCCATTTTGCATATTTCATGCGGCACGGTTTTGGTTAATACTATCCGGGACTGTCCTTCAACAGTGATTTCTTCCCGGAACATCGTCTTGTCAAAGCCTTGAATAGTGATAAATACACTGATAATCAAAGCTTTTAATTGTGAAATCGGGTGCAAAGGTAAGTAATTCCTAAACAAACTTCCAAATAAACAAGCATTTTTCTCACTTTTTAGAGGCATATTTTTATGTTATTTAGCATAAATAGTGGGAATTTTCCTTACTTTTGTAGCCTATTATTCTATCAAAAAGATGACTTATGCAACCATTGAACACTGAACTCATCCTAATACGTATTACGGGTGAAGACCGTCCGGGACTGACAGCTTCCGTGACGGAAATTCTGGCGAAATATGATGCTACCATTCTGGATATTGGCCAGGCAGATATTCACAATACTCTTTCGTTGGGCATTTTGTGCAAGACGGAAGAACAACACTCGGGGTTCATTATGAAGGAACTGCTTTTCAAGGCTTCCTCCCTGGGCGTGACTGTCCGTTTCTACCCCATTACTACCAAAGAGTACGAGGATTGGGTGAATATGCAGGGAAAGAACCGCTATATTCTTACTTTATTGGGGCGTAAGTTGTCTGCCCGTCAAATATCTGCCGTTACCCGTATTCTTGCAGAGCAAGGCATGAATATCGATGCCATCAAGCGCCTTACAGGACGTATCCCGCTGGACGAATGCGAATCGCGTACACGCGCCTGCATCGAATTTTCCGTTCGTGGCACTCCGAAAGACCGTATTGCCATGCAAGAACAGTTGATGAAACTGGCAACCGAACTGGAAATGGATTTCTCTTTCCAGTTGGACAATATGTACCGCCGGATGCGCCGCCTCATTTGCTTCGATATGGACTCTACGCTGATTGAAACAGAAGTGATTGATGAATTGGCCATACGTGCGGGTGTGGGCGACCAGGTAAAGGCCATTACCGAACGCGCCATGCGTGGTGAGATAGATTTCATTGAGAGCTTTCGCGAACGAGTGGCTTTATTGAAAGGATTGGATGAGTCCGTGATGCAGGAGATTGCAGAAAATCTTCCCATTACGGAAGGTGTGGATCGCCTGATGTATGTTTTGAAGAAATACGGTTACAAGATAGCTATTCTTTCGGGAGGGTTTACCTACTTCGGGCAGTACCTCCAGAAGAAGTACGGTATAGACTATGTGTATGCCAACGAGTTGGAAATAGAGGATGGCAAACTGACCGGCCGCTATCTCGGTGATGTAGTCGACGGTAAGCGTAAGGCAGAGTTGCTGCGTTTGATAGCTCAGGTGGAGAAAGTGGATATTGCGCAGACTATTGCTGTGGGCGACGGTGCCAACGACCTGCCCATGCTGGGAATTGCCGGCCTTGGAATCGCTTTCCATGCAAAGCCCAAAGTAGTTGCCAATGCCAAGCAATCCATCAACACCATTGGTTTGGACGGGGTACTTTACTTCTTAGGTTTCAAGGATTCATACATTGATATCCATTAATTCATTAGTACATTCAAAAAAAAGTCCTATCTTTGTGCTCAAATTTAAAAGAGATACATGAAGTTTTCAGAACTACATTTGAATGGCAATGTGCTGGAGGCACTGGATGCCATGCGCTTTGAAGAGTGCACCCCCATACAAGAACAATCAATTCCCGTTATACTTGAAGGCCGAGATTTAATAGCGGTGGCACAAACCGGAACGGGAAAAACAGCTGCATATTTGTTGCCTATATTGAACAAGCTTTCAGAAGGTGGACACCCTGCCGATGCTATCAATTGCATTGTCATGGCTCCTACCCGTGAGTTGGCACAACAGATAGACCAGCAGATGGAGGGCTTCTCCTACTTCATGCCGGTTTCCAGTGTGGCAGTGTATGGCGGTAATGACGGAGTTCTGTTCGAACAGCAGAAAAGAGGTTTGACATTGGGTGCAGATGTTGTCATTGCCACTCCGGGACGTCTGATAGCCCACCTCAGTCTTGGCTATGTAGACCTTTCGCGTGTCTCTTATTTTATTTTGGATGAAGCAGACCGGATGCTGGATATGGGATTCTATGATGACATTATGCAGATTGTCAAGTTTCTCCCTAAAGAGCGGCAGACCATTATGTTCTCTGCTACCATGCCTGCCAAGATACAACAGTTGGCTGGCAACATTCTGAACAATCCCGCCGAAGTGAAGTTGGCGGTTTCCAAACCAGCGGAAAAGATTGTGCAGGCAGCCTATGTCTGCTACGAGAATCAGAAGCTGGGCATCATCCGTAGCCTCTTTGCAGAGGAGACGCCGGAACGCGTCATCATCTTTGCTTCTTCCAAACTGAAAGTGAAGGAAGTGACCAAAGCCTTGAAGCAGATGAAACTGAACGTTGGTGAAATGCACTCCGATTTAGAGCAGGCACAGCGCGAAGAAGTGATGTACGAATTCAAGGCAGGACGTATCAATATCCTGGTAGCTACAGATATCGTTGCGAGAGGTATTGATATCGATGACATCCGTCTGGTGATAAACTATGACGTTCCCCACGACAGTGAAGATTATGTGCACCGCATCGGACGTACGGCGCGTGCCAATAATGACGGCGTAGCCATCACTTTCGTTTCCGAAAAGGAGCAGGGGAACTTTAAGAATATCGAAAAATTCCTGGATAGGGACATCTATAAAATACCGGTTCCCGAGGAGCTGGGCGAAGCCCCCGAATACAAGCCGAGAGCATTTGACGGAGGAAGACGGGGCGGCCGTGGAAACGGACGTAAGCCAGGAGAAAACAAGAACGGCCGTAACAATAGTAAAGGTGGAAAGCCCAGAGCCAAACGTCCACAGAATGGCGGCGAGAAGAAATAAACATTGTGGTGAAGAAAAGAAATAGAAAAAGCGGATTTATTCCGCTTTTTCTATGTTCATTGTATTGTCAAAACCAATAATCATATTTACCAAATTGTATACGGAACTTTCGGGTATGCCGAGGGTTGCCTGATAATGGTACCCCTTACTATCCACACCCATGAAATTCATATCGGCAAGAATGGCCTGGTCCAGCATTTCGGCAGGGAATATATCCGCAAACATCTTTTTAGTGATGTCCTGGCCATAAAGCATCTTCTTCCCTTCGTATACACAGATGTGGATTACATTATCATAATACACATTGTCCACACTGATTCCATTTTCAGAATAGGAAGTCTTGAAAACCTTCATCTTTGAAGGGTTGATATATACATATCCCCTATATCTTGTATTCTTGTATGTTACGATACTGTCTTTCTTTATCACTTCCGGAGTAGTAGAAATGACCTCCACTTCTCGACTGGTGAAAACCAAAGAATCTTCCGCATTCTCTGATTTATGCAGTTTAATTACTTCGTCGGCCAGCGAGTGGAACCAGAAGCTGTATTCCGTTTGACGGTCTATCTTATAGGCCACCGGTTCATTGCTGTATATGTAGATTGTATCGTGAACAACCTTGAAAGGTACGGGAGCGCTTTGCGGGTTGGCATAATATACCGTATCCCCTTCGATGCGCATCAACGGCATTTCTGTTTCATCGTTCACCCAGATGCCTTGTAACAGTTGTTTTGCAATGAGGTCTTCCTTTACGGAAACCTCTCCTGTTTGTCTGTTGCTGCATGAGGCCAATGAGACAACAAGTACAATGAGAATCGCACTTCCTTTTATTGTCATAACGTCCCTATTTATTTCTTTTCTTTTTTCTGCAACTTTATTTTCCGATGCAATGATATGTGAAACCTTGTTCTTCCATATCTTTCTTGTCATAAATGTTACGTCCGTCCAATACCAACGGCTGCTCCATAGTTTTCTTGATGACTGCCCATGAAGGCAGGCGGAATTCTTTCCATTCGGTCACCAGCATCAGTGCATCTGCATCCAGCGCAGCATCATACATATCTGTCGCATAATAAATACTTTCTCCTATGCGGCGTCGGCATTCGTTCATGGCAGCCGGGTCGTAGGCACGTACTTTACAACCGGCCTTCAGCAACTCGTCAATCAATACCAGAGCCGGGGCTTCACGCATGTCATCTGTTTCGGGTTTAAAGGCCAGCCCCCAAATGGCAATGGTCTTTCCCTCCAAATCATTATTGAAATGCTTCTGCAACTTTTCGAATAAGATACTCTTCTGTTTCTCGTTCACCTCCTCTACTGCATGGAGTACACGCATCTTGTAGCCGCTCAGTTCAGCCGTTTTAATCAGTGCCTTTACATCCTTAGGGAAGCATGAACCGCCGTAACCTATCCCCGGATAGAGGAACTTGCGTCCGATACGGGTATCCGAACCGATACCACTGCGCACCATGTTTACATCCGCTCCCACCAATTCGCACAAATTGGCAATGTCGTTCATGAAGCTGATGCGGGTGGCAAGCATGGAGTTAGCTGCATACTTTGTCATTTCTGCAGAAGGGATGTCCATAAAGATGACACGGAAGTTGTTCAGCAGGAATGGTTTGTAGAGCTTGCTCATTATCTTCTTGGCTCGTTCGGACTCTACTCCCACCACTACACGGTCGGGACTCATAAAATCGTTGATAGCATTACCTTCTTTCAGAAACTCGGGATTCGAAGCGACATCGAAGTCAATGTTCATCCCTCTCTTATCAAGTTCTTCTTGAATGGTAGCCCGCACTTTTCTGGCAGTACCTACGGGAACGGTACTTTTGGTTACCACCAACACATATTTCTGCATATTGCGTCCAATGGTGCGGGCAACTTCCAGCACATAGCTCAAGTCGGCACTTCCATCCTCATCGGGTGGTGTACCTACGGCACTGAATACCACTTCCACCTCATTCAGACAACTCTCCAGAGACGTGGTGAATTGTAGGCGTCCTGCTTTCACATTCCGGCTAACCATTTCTTCCAGTCCATTTTCATAGATAGGAATAACACCCTTTTTCAGTGACTCTATCTTTTCACTGTTCGTGTCTACGCAAATAACGTTGACACCGATTTCCGCAAAGCAGGTTCCGGTTACCAAACCGACGTATCCTGTACCGACAATGGCTATTTTCATATTTTATTCATAATAGACCGCATCCTTGAACGATACGGCATGTCCGTCTTTATCTGATAATAGAAGCTGTTCCGTAGCAACGGGCCATTCAATACCGATGGTTTCGTCGTCAAAACGGATGGATGCCTCGGATTGTGGTGCGTATACGTTGTCTACCTTGTATGTAAAGACAGCTTCATCGCTCAGCACCAGAAAACCGTGGGCAAAACCACGCGGAATGAAGAATTGTCTTTTGTTCTCCTCACTTAGCTCCACACTGACATACTTTCCGAAAGTGGGAGAAGATTTTCTTAAGTCGACAGCCACGTCCAGCACTTTTCCCTTAATGACACGTACCAGTTTGGCCTGGCTGCAATCACCCTTCTGGTAATGAAGACCACGTAATACACCGAAAGAGGATTTGGACTCATTGTCCTGGATGAAGTGAACGTTTCCGACATGTGCACGGAACTCTTCTTCCTTAAATGCTTCCATAAAGTATCCGCGGGCATCATGGAATACTTTCGGCTCAATCAGCCATACGCCGTCAATCTCTGTTTGTATGTAGTTCATTTTCTTAAAATGTTTTATGTACTTTCAGTTGGAATCCAAAATTGTCTCCATATATCTCTCCCATATCCAATGCAAGGGACGCGTTGAAGCACCAGCCCTTCCATTTACGGGGAATATAGTAAAACGATGCAAAAGTAGAAAAATTTTCTAATATATCGGGTATTGGACGATGAGGAGTTCCCCAAGTTCTGTTGTGGGACAATTTTGCCACATATCTCCACTCACTGCTGATGTCGCCGCTCCATCCCAGATGCAGGGCCTTAACGCGATTGTACTTGAAACTCATATCGCCATCCTTATTATAGATAGGCGATGCTATCAACGGATTGGCTATCGCCATACCCCAATGTGCCCATCCTGGGTAGTAACCGTTGTTGTAGTAGTTGTCGGCTCCTCCGGTCTTACCTACTACAGAATTTTGCAAACCGTGCAGTGGACCGCTCATATTGGTAGTCTGGAGATATTCGATAACGATTTCGTTGATGGCTTGTCTATGGTTGGATTTATATTCCACACCCCATAAGCCATCCCAACCGTTGAGTTTGGCCATGGCGGAGAAGTCATCAAAATGATTGTCCAGATAGGCGCTGATGGAGAAATCTTCCTTAGGACGATAAGTCATTTTGATATATTCGCTACCCAGAAAATTGCCTTGGAAAGCCAGATGTTCACCTACCGGTCCGTCCTCACGCCCGTGGCCGGGGAAGAATACGCGTACGTAATCCTTCCATCCGTTGCCCAAGTCTCCCGATTCGGAACCTCCAATCTTGTATCCTCCGAATTGGGTGTCGAGGGTCATTCCGAGTTCCAGTTGCCATTTTCCTTTGGGTATACCGATACGCAGGAACCCTTCTTTATGATGGTATTTGATACTCTTGGTGTACCAGTATTTTTCTCCGACTTGCTCCCGCTGGTATTTGTTATCTGTAAACCATCCGTACGAGATTTCTCCTTTCAGGCCTAAACGGGGTAGCAACTGTACATACTCGGGTATGCCTATCTGTACTTGTGGGATGGGACGCGCATTACCCGACCAGGTCATGCCGCCACTGCTCAGCTCTTGATTCAGCAATGGAGAATTCTGTTCCCGGCTTCCGGCAAAGAATCCAAACCACTTGTAACGGATGTCTACGTAAGCCTGCTGTACAATGAAGGAGGTCGTGCTGAATCCGGCTGCTGCAACCAAATCCAGTGCTTCTTCAAACTTCCATTTTCCAAGTTGGTGTTTGTAGGATATTCCTCCACGTATGTAAGTATTGTTGTCGAGCGAAGTGAGTCCTTGCTGGTTGCTGACCTGCCAAAGAGGAGTATTGTCACCGGTATGCAGGGCTGCTCCATATTCTACGAATGAGGACAACTGCTGTGCCAGCATCGTGTTCTTTCCTATGAACAAGAAAACCATCAGACAGAAAATAATACGCATAATAGTCTTTTGTTAAGTGTTTAGGTTTGTATACTCTTGCGAGGACAATTGTCTTTCTATTCTTGACGAGTATAGTTAAACGGTACAAAAGTAGAAATTTTTCCGGTAAAAATTCCTTCTCTTGCCAAAAAACCTTTTTCAAATACATTTTCAATGTGCAATGTTCATAATTTGTTGATAAGAAAAAAGCTCTGAAACTAGCGTATATCCGATATTTCCGCTACTTTTGTAGCATGATTGAATTAGCACAGCACATAGAAGTATTGTTATTGGAGAACGATTGTGTCATTGTTCCCGGTTTGGGAGGATTTGTAGCTCATTATACTCCGGCAATGAGAGTAGCGGAAGAGAATGTTTTTCTGCCCCCTACCCGTATTATCGGTTTCAATCCTCAACTGAAGATGAATGACGGCTTACTTGTACAATCCTATATGGCTGTCTATGATACTGATTTTTCTGATGCTACGCGGATTGTAGAAAAAGAAGTGGCGCATATATTCACTGCTCTCCATGAAGAAGGTAAGGTGGATTTGCCCAACATTGGCGAATTGCGTTACTCCATTCATGGTATTTATGACTTTGTTCCCTATGACCACAAGATAACCACTCCTTACTTATATGGGTTGGATAGTTTTGAAATGCAGGAACTGGCGGAACTGAAGAAACCGTACATGGAAAAGACCATCCGTTATTCTGTTCCAGTTGTGCCGGAAGACAAAAAGCGAAGGTTTGAGATTAAATTCAACCGTTCCTATTTGTCGAATGCGGTTGCCATGATTGCAGTGGTTGCCTTGTTTTTCTTTTTGTCTACACCGATAGAGAATACGGAAGTGGTTGAAGGAAATTATGCGCAATTACTTCCGAATGAACTTTTTGAGATGATAGAAAAGGAATCCCTTGCCATTAATCCGATTGTTGTTAGCCGGAAGGCCGACACTCCGAAAGCGTCGGCTCAAAAAAACACGGGGCAGAAGGCAAAGAAAAAGGTGGTTCCGGTTGCCGTAAGAGAGGTTAAGGTGGGCCAAGCTAACGCGCAGAATGCTCCGGTTGTTTCTCAGCCTAAGCAGCAGGCGGCAGAAGTGTCCTCTTCAACATCTGTAACAACAAAGAGTGAAATTCAAAAGACCACAGCAGGGACTGTCGCCCCGTCACTTGTCTCTGCACAGAAATACCACGTCATCATTGCCAGTGTAGGTACTGAGAAGGATGCCGAAGCAATGGCAAAGCAACTGATTGAAAAAGGTTACCCTCATGCAAAAGCAATTGTTGGAGATGGTAAAATGCGTGTCAGCATTGAGTCTTGTGGCACAGAAACAGAAGCATATCAGGCATTGAACAGAGTTCGCCAGAATGAAACGTATAAGAACGCTTGGGTATTAAAGAAGTAGAAAGTAATCTACCCTTGCTTTATTTTTTAATTCTTTAATTTTTAACTATCATGAAGCGTATCCGTTGTCCCAAATGTGAGAATTACTTAACATTCGATGAAACCAAGTATACCGAAGGCCAATCACTGGTCTTTGTATGTGACCAGTGTAAGAAGCAGTTCAGTATCCGTTTAGGTAAATCAAAGATGAAAGCCCCTCAAAAGGAAGAACGTCCGGATGAAGCGGAGTTTAAAGAGGCTTTTGGCAGCATCACGGTCATTGAGAACGTGTTTGGTTTTAAGCAGGTACTTCCATTGCAAGAAGGTGACAATATCATAGGCCGGCGTTGCGTGGGGAATGTTATCGATGTGCCGATTGAGACTTCGGATATGAGTATGGACCGGCGTCACTGTATCATTAATGTAAAGCGTAATAAGCAGGGAGTGTTGATTTATACCTTACGCGATGCTCCCAGCCTGACGGGAACTTTCCTTAATAATGAAATTTTGGGTGACAAAGACCGTATTCGCATTGAGGATGGAGCCATTGTAACTATTGGTGCCACTACTTTTATATTGCGGGCAGCAGAGCAGGAAAGCCTTTAGACAAAAAAGAAAACTGTGGCTTAATTATTTCCCATCAAATGTGGTATAAATAAAGCAGACCGTATAAAAACTCCTTTTGTACGGTCTGCTTGTTTAAAATCATAGGAATTAAAGAATACCTTTTACTGTTTCCTGCATGCCTTTTTCTTGGATGGATTTTAAGAAGCAGGTAATCATGTCTGTCAATCCTGGAACGGTATTCAAGTCTCCGTGTTCCCCCCAGATAAGGTCTTTGGCTGCCAATACGCCTTCTGCCACTTTGCGGGTATCCCCCGTTGCCCAAAGGTCTTTCAATAACTGCATGATTTCGGGAGCATCATTCGGGATGATTTCTGTGCCGTCTGCGCGGGTACCTCCTTTGTAGTACGTGATGATGGCAGCCAGTCCCAATACCAGACCTTTCGGCAGTTCTCCTTTACGTTTCAAGTAGGTTTTCAGGCCAGGAAGGTCACGGGTTTGGTATTTAGGGAAAGAGTTCAGCATAATACTGGTTACGGCATGGTCAACAAACGGATTGTTGAAGCGCTCCAATACATCTTCTGCAAACTTTTTCAATTCGTTTTTCGGCAGGTTCAACGTTTCCATCAGCTCGTCAAACATCACTTTATGGATGTATTGTCCGATTATAGGATGCTGGCAGGCATCGCGTACAATATTTACCTCCGACAGATAGGCTACTGGAGACAATACGGTATGAGGTCCATTCAGCAAGGTTACTTTTCTTTCGTGGTAAGGTTCTTCAGAAGGAACAAACAATACATTCAGTCCGGCTTTGTCGGCAGGGAATTCTTCGGCGACTTCTTGCGGAGCCTCGATGACCCATAAATGGAAAATTTCAGCCTGCACTACCAGATTGTCATCGTACTGTATCTTTTCTTTTATAGCGGCAATGTCTTTGCGGGGGAATCCTGGAACGATACGGTCCACCAGTGTTGCATACACACCGCAGGCTTCCTCAAACCAAGCTCTGAACTCATCACCCAATTGCCATAATTCAATGTATTGATAGATTGTCTCCTTCAACTTGTGGCCATTCAGGAAGATGAGTTCGCAAGGGAAGATAATCAGTCCTTTGCTCTTGTCGCCGTTGAATGTCTTGAAGCGGTGATACAACAGCTGTGTCAGCTTGCCCGGATAAGAAGACGCCGGTGTATCTGTCAGCTTACAAGCAGGGTCAAAGGCTATACCTGCTTCCGTCGTGTTGGAAATGACAAAACGCATTTCCGGTTGTTCGGCCAATTTCATGAACTCATCGTTTTGAGTATAGGGGTTTAAGGCACGGCTGATTACATCTATCATAGTCAGACTGTTGATGGTTTCTCCTTTATCCAGACCTTGCAGATTTACATGATAAAGGTCATCCTGGGCATTCAGCATGTCAACCATACCTTTATCAATGGGTTGGACTACTACTACATTGCTGTTGAAATCGGTCTTTTGATTCATGTTATAAATAATCCAATCCACAAATGCGCGAAGGAAATTACCTTCGCCAAACTGGATAATGCGTTCCGGGCGTTGTGCTTTGGGAGCAGTTTCTTTGTTTAATGCTTTCATTTAAATGGTTGATATGTAATTTTTTAATTATTCAAACTCAAAGTAAAAGTCTATGTTTTCCTTCATCAATATGTCGATAGGCATGTATTTCACTGCAGTGACCGGTCTTTTAAATACCACGTGGTTGCATAAAGTCTTTACGCCACAATAGCCTTGCAGGCCTGGACGTTGACCGATGAGAAAGGTTACTTCACCGGTTTTCAGGAACTCTGTATTTTTGTGTAAAAGGTCATATCCCACAAGTCCTGCCAGCTTCCACCCCTTTTCGTGCAGATAACTTGCCACTTGATAAACACGGGAATTAAAAACAGCTCCCAGTACGGCTTGGGGATGTTCTTTAAAAAAAGCATCCAATATCCGTCTGTTGCCGTCAGTATCTTCCTTGTGCAACACAATGTCATGGATAGTCAAATCCTTATGTTCCTCGGAAAGGTATTGCATGAACCCCTCGAGGCGGCGTTGCATCTGGATTTCTGCCGGATTGTTTTTCTGATTGCTCAGGAATAACACAAGCTCCTGCCCTTTTTCATAGCTACGCATCAGAATCTTGGCAGCAATGTATCCGCTGGTTTTGGAGTCTTGTCCGATATAACACAAGGCATGCGTCTGTTCAATATTGAAGTCTATGAATGCATAGGGAATATCCGCTTCCTCCAAATAAGTAGTGAGTTTTATGGTCTCCTCTCGGAAATTCGGGGCAACAAGTACGGCGTCGGCATTTTCCTCCCGGAGCACAGCACATGCTTCTTTATAGGAGGATTTGTCCGCATGCCGATAGTACAGATAGCTAACCTCAACATTGAACGGCCGTAATTCTTGTGCGGCACGGTCAATTCCCGCTGCTACAGCATGCCAATAATCATGTTCTATATAATAAGGTATAATGCAGACAATATGATAGCGCTTTTTAGCCGCCAGCCCGATGGCAAACATATTGGGATGATAATCTATGTCGTCGAGTACTTTCTGGACTTTTTCCCTACTGGAAACGGATACGTCTCCGCGGTTGTGCAGTACGCGGTCTACAGTGCCGGCAGAGACGCCGGCCATGCGTGCTATGTCTTTAATGGTATAGTTCTTGTTTTCCATCTTGAGGTATGCTGCCTAAGGCGGTAAAGGTGAGACGTCTGAAGCTTAAATATTATAAATATTCGCCGCAAAGATACGAATTATTTTGTTTCTCCAAGTAAAATTTCTACTTTTGTGTTCGATAACGGTTAATAAAACTAAAAACAATTATACGACCTATTAGCTTTACAATCAATACTATATAGGTGTAATAAATAGAAAGTAATATTTTTAGATACTTAAAACACAAGAAGATGAAAAACTTTATGGACGGAAACTTTCTGTTGCAAACGGAAACAGCACAGAAGTTGTACCACGAGCATGCGGCTAAAATGCCGATTATCGACTATCATTGTCACTTGATTCCTCAAATGGTGGCGGAAGACTATCAGTTTAAGTCACTGACTGAGATTTGGTTGGGAGGTGACCACTACAAGTGGCGTGCCATGCGTACCAATGGTGTGGACGAACGTTTCTGTACCGGTAAGGATACTACAGATTGGGAAAAGTTTGAGAAGTGGGCCGAAACGGTACCTTATACTTTCCGTAATCCGTTGTACCACTGGACTCACCTTGAATTGAAGACCGCTTTTGGAATCGATAAAATTCTCAATCCTCATACGGCCCGTGAAATTTATGATGAATGTAATGAGAAGCTGAAACAGCCTGAATATTCCGCCCGTGGCATGATGCGCCGTTATCACGTGGAAGTGGTTTGTACTACAGATGATCCTATTGATTCCTTGGAATATCATATCAAGACACGCGAGAGCGGTTTTGAAATCAAGATGTTGCCTACTTGGCGTCCGGATAAGGCAATGGCGGTGGAAGTTCCTGCCGATTTTCGCGCATATGTAGAAAAGTTGGCCGAAGTGAGCGATGTGGCTATTTCCTGCTTTGACGATATGGTTGCTGCCTTGCGTAAGCGTCACGATTTTTTCGCGGAACAAGGATGTAAACTGTCTGACCACGGAATTGAAGAATTCTATGCCGAGGATTATACAGGAGCGGAAGTTAAGGCTATCTTTAACAAGGTATATGGCGGTACTGGATTGACGAAGGAGGAAATTCTGAAATTCAAGTCGGCCATGCTGGTTGTGTTCGGCGAAATGGATTGGGAGAAAGGTTGGACACAACAGTTCCATTATGGTGCTATTCGCAACAACAATAGTAAGATGTTCAAACTGTTAGGTCCTGATACCGGTTTTGATTCCATTGGCGAATTTACTACAGCAAAAGCTATGGCTAAATTTCTCGACCGCTTAAACTCCAATGGTAAGCTGACCAAGACTATTCTTTATAATTTGAATCCATGCGCCAACGAAGTCATTGCTACTATGCTGGGTAACTTCCAGGATGGTACGGTTGCCGGTAAGATTCAATTCGGTTCCGGTTGGTGGTTCCTTGACCAGAAGGATGGTATGGAAAAGCAGATGAATGCTCTTTCTGTACTGGGCTTATTGAGCCGATTTGTTGGTATGCTGACCGATTCCCGTTCCTTCCTCTCCTATCCGCGCCATGAATATTTCCGCCGTACATTGTGTAATCTTGTAGGCCGTGATGTAGAAAATGGTGAAATTCCTATTTCCGAGATGGAACGCGTAAACCAGATGATTGAAGATATCAGCTATTATAACGCTAAGAATTTCTTCCAATTCTAAAAAGCAATAGTAAGCTATAAGTTATGCAGTTTCACCCATAACTTATAGCTTATCTAATATTCCTTTGATACTATCCAATCGTATAAAATTGGGATGTCGTATTTCCCCTTCATGTTGCTCGTATGCCCAAGTCACGTGGTATGGTACATGGGCAGCGTATCCCCCAAGTTCCAATACCGGAAGTATGTCTGATTTTACAGAATTACCTATCATCAGGAGTTTTTCAGGCGGACAGCCCAATGTATCAATCAGCCTCTGGTAATCATCGATTTTCTTGTCACTCATAATTTCGATATGATGGAAATATTCTCGCAGTCCGGAAGCTTCTATTTTTCTTTTCTGGTCGAACAAGTCCCCCTTAGTGGCCAACACCAATTTATATTTCCCATGAAGTGACGATATGGTCTCCTTCACGCCTTCCAGTAGTGTAACCGGTTTCTGCAGAAGCTCTTGTCCCCATCCTATTACTTCTTCTATAAGATGCATATTCCCGTTTCCGTCTGTCACTTTGCAGATGGTTTCAGTCATACTGAGCATTATGCTCTTCAGCCCATAGCCATACATATGCAGATTCTTCATTTCTGTTTCAAAAAACCTTTGTGATATGGATGAAGCAGGCAGATATTGCCTTAAAAGGTTACAGAATTTGTGCTCGAACTCCTGAATATAAAGTTCGCTTTCCCACAGTGTGTCATCAGCGTCAAAAGCTATAAATTCGATTTTATCTTTCATGAATGGTCGTTTTATAAAAGCGTCCAAAGATACGGAGTATTCTATATAAATGAAAAGATAAATAGTGATAAATGGGAAGTTAATATCTTGTCTGCAACTTATTAATATTGTGTTTGCAGAAAATTAATATCTTGCAAACACGATATTAATTCCGTATTTTTGCACTTATTTTTTCATTTAATACATAAATTTTAATCGTACAAAAGGATGATGACATCACCCCAACCCGCTTCCAAAGGCTTCAGCAGAGCTTTTTGGGTAAGCAGTACAGTAGAACTGTTCGAACGCATGGCATATTATGCCGTATTTATTGTTCTTACCATTTATCTTTCCAATATTTTAGGTTTCAATGATTTTGAGTCAAGCATGATTTCCGGTCTGTTTTCGGGAGGGCTCTATTTGTTGCCCATCTTTACGGGCGCATATGCCGATAAGATAGGTTTCCGAAAGTCGATGATTATTGCTTTTTCACTGCTTTCCATCGGGTATTTGGGCTTGGGATTGCTTCCCACCCTACTGGAAGCAGCCGGTCTGGTGGAGTATGGTGAGACAACCCGTTTTTCCGGATTGCCGGATAGTAATGACCGTTGGATGATTATCCCCGTATTGTTTGTTATCATGGTAGGAGGCTCGTTCATCAAGTCTATCATATCGGGATCGGTGGCTAAGGAAACAACAGAGGCTACCCGTGCTCGCGGCTATTCCATCTTCTATATGATGGTGAATATAGGAGCTTTTACCGGAAAAACGGTGGTCGATCCTCTACGGAATGTTATCGGTGAGCAGGCTTATATTTATATCAATTACTTCTCGGCTGCCATGACGGTGCTTGCATTATTGGCTGTCGTCTTATTGTATAAATCGGCACATACAGCAGGTGAAGGGAAAAGCATGCGTGAAATTGGGCAAGGTTTTCTGCGTATTATCACTAATTGGCGTTTGTTGATTCTTATCCTCATCGTAACCGGCTTTTGGATGGTGCAGCAACAGCTCTATGCAACTATGCCCAAATATGTCATCCGTATGGCGGGTGAAACAGCCAAACCGGGGTGGATAGCCAATGTAAACCCGTTTGTAGTGGTTTGCTGCGTAAGTTTTATCACCCGGTGGATGGCAAAGCGCACAGCTATTACTTCTATGAATATAGGCATGTTTCTTATTCCGGTATCGGCATTGCTGATGGCATGCGGTAATTTGCTGGGCAACGATATTATTTCCGGCATGAGCAATATTACTTTAATGATGGTACTTGGTATTGTTGTGCAAGCTTTGGCAGAATGTTTTATCTCACCGCGTTATCTGGAGTACTTTTCTTTGCAGGCCCCCAAAGGTGAAGAAGGTATGTACCTCGGTTTCAGTCATCTTCATTCATTCCTCTCTTCTATTTTCGGGTTTGGTATTGCGGGGGTGCTTCTGACAAAATATTGTCCTGATCCAGTCTTGTTTGAAACCCGCGAAGCGTGGGAAGCAGCCAGTGTCAATGCACATTATATCTGGTATTATTTCGCTGCTATAGGATTGGTTGCAGCAATAGCATTATTCGTTTTTGCCAAAACTACCGAATTCATCGACAAAAAGAAGAAGGCATAAGGTTTATATATTGCATACTTTTTGTATATTTGCCGTCACTTTTTTTAAAAGCGACGGCTTTTTTGTAATTAAGGAGATTAGGATGAAAGTAAAATTTATAAGCCTTGCCAGTGGAAGCAGCGGTAACTGTTATTATATAGGCACAGAAAAATATGGAATACTCATCGACGCCGGCATTGCAGTACGGACGATAAAAAAAGGACTGAAAGAAGCAGGTATCAGCATGGAAATGATACGTGCGGTATTTGTTACGCATGATCATGCGGACCATATCAAAGCAGTAGGCGGATTGGGTGAAAAACTGAATATTCCTATTTATACAACCGCCCGGATTCATGAGGGCATCAACCGGAGCTATTGCATGACAGAAAAGTTATATTCGTCTGTCCGTTACCTGGAAAAGCAGCAACCCATGCAGTTGGAAGATTTTCATATCGAATCTTTCGAGGTACCTCATGATGGCACGGACAATGTGGGCTATTGCATTGAGATAGGCGGAAAAGTGTTTGCTTTTCTTACAGACCTTGGTGAAATTACTCCTACGGCCGCAGAATATATCAGAAAGGCCAATTATCTGATATTGGAAGCCAACTACGATGAGGAAATGTTACGCATGGGTACCTACCCCCAATACCTGAAAGAACGGATTACCAGCCGCACCGGACACATGAGTAATATTGCTACTGCTGAATTTCTTTCGGAAAATATGACGGAACATTTACAGTATATTTGGCTTTGTCATTTGAGCAAGGACAACAATCATCCTGAATTGGCATATAAAACAGTGGAATGGAAATTAAGGGAAAAAGGAATTATCGTAGGAAAGGATGTACAGTTGTGTGCTTTGAAGCGTACTACTCCTTCTGATTTATACGAGTTTGAATAAAAAATCCCATTTCATCGCAAAAAATACACCGTTTTGTTTGCACGAATAAAATAAAAGGACTACTTTTGCACCCGCAAACAAGAAATAAGGAATGCACTCTTAGCTCAGTTGGTAGAGCAACTGACTCTTAATCAGTGGGTCCAGGGTTCGAATCCCTGAGGGTGTACTTAAAAAAGGAACAACAGTAGTTGTTCCTTTTTTAATTTGTTTTAACAAGAACATGCTTTGTTGGGTATAAGCTCCTCATACGGAATCACTAGTAAATCTATATGGGGATGATACATTATTTTTCGTTAGTCCGCATCATAAATTCTTCAGAAGTTTGTTTTTATACCTTTGCCCTCACCCGCTTTCCGCCTCTTTCGTCACATTCGAAAATATATGTCAGAAAATGAAAGTAGGAAGAAAACTTTTATTTCCTCCTACTCGTATATCTATATTTTGTATATTTGTACACACATCAATGATTTTAAACTAAAAGAAAAACAATATGGATAAAGATTCAAAGCAAGTAGTGGTTCTTCTGACACATCCCAATATAAAAGAGTCGCGAGCTAACAAGGCATTGATGGATGCTATTAGTGACATGGGAGAGGTAGCCATATACAATTTATATGAGATGCGTATGGAAGATGCTTTTAATGCAGAGATATGGAGCACTATCATATCGCATGCATCTGCGCTTGTATTTCAGTTTCCGTTCTATTGGATGTCGGCTCCTTCTTTATTGAAGAGATGGTTGGATGAAGTATTTACTTATCTGGCAAAAACTCCTGCTGTGGCTGGTAAGACATTGATGGTGGTCACTACTGCCGGCTCTGAACATGATGCTTATAGAAGCGGAGGAAGAAATCGTTTTACGGTGGATGAGTTGTTAAGACCTTATCAAGCAAGTGCTGTACATGCTGGAATGATATGGCAAACTCCTCTTGTAGTCTATGGAATGGGGACTTCGGAAGCTAGTAAAAATATAGCAGAAGGGATAAATTGCTATAAGCAAAGAATTGAAGCATTGGTGAAGAAAGACATTTTCAGTGATAATTGGTAATAGTAGGACCATATCGAAATGGAACATTCTTTTTCATTTTTGAATGTTTGTTTTTCTCTTTATCTTTTTCTAAAATACTGATTTTAAGCAATAAATAAAATATTGTATGAATTGGCATATTTCTTGTGTTAACTCATACATGAAACTTTATATTATATCAAACAGATTACCCGTTAAGGTTACCAAAGAGGATGAAACGTTCGTGTTTTCACGAAGTGAAGGTGGACTGGCTACCGGTTTGGACTCACTTCAGATTTCCTACGAAAAACATTGGATTGGATGGCCTGGAATATGCGTTGACAACGAAGAAAGTAAAGAGGAAATCACTTCTAGATTGGAAGGAATAAATTTCCACCCAGTATTCTTGTCCGAAATACAGATAAAGAATTATTATGAAGGCTATAGTAATAGTACTATTTGGCCATTATGTCACTACTTTTTTGTTTATACGCTGTATCGGAACTCTTTCTGGCAATCGTATCAGGAAGTGAACCAGTTGTTCTGCGATGCCATTTGCCGCGTGATACGTCCAGGTGACAAGGTGTGGATTCAAGACTATCAGCTAATGCTGCTTCCCGGAATGCTTCGGAAGGTTTACCCGGATTTGAATATCGGATATTTCCATCATATCCCTTTCCCTTCCTATGAACTTTTCCGGATATTACCGGAGCGTGCAGAAATCCTGAAAGGATTATTGGGTGCTGACTTTATAGCTTTCCATACTCATGACTATATGCGGCATTTTATCAGTGCTGTCGAACGGGTATTGCGTATTGACTTTAAACTGGACGAAGCACAACTCGGGAATAGAGTAGTTAGGACCGATGCTCTTCCTATGGGAATCAACTACGGACTGTATCACAATGCTTCTTCCAGACCGGAAGTACGGCGGGCGATAGACCGTACACGGAAATTTTTCGGGAATCATAAGTTGATTCTTTCTGTAGACCGCTTGGATTATAGCAAAGGCATTCTGCACCGTTTATGGGGATTTGCTGCTTTTTTAGAATGTCATCCTGAATATTGTGGAAAAGTTACATTGGCAATGGTCATTGTTCCATCACGTGACCATGTAGATAGTTATGCTGAGCTAAAAACCAAGATTGACGAAGAAATAGGTTCTATAAACGGACAGTATTCTACGATGGACTGGACTCCGGTTTGCTATTTCTATCACGGTTTTTCATTTGAAGAACTGGTGGCAATGTACTATATAGCTGATGTAGCTTTGGTAACTCCACTTCGTGATGGCATGAATTTGGTTGCCAAGGAATATGTAGCCTCGAAAAATAATAATCCGGGTGTTTTGATTTTGAGTGAAATGGCAGGTGCAGCTATTGAGATGACGGATGCATTGTTGATTAACCCCAATGACACTGAGGAGATAAAGCAGGCCATTTGTCGGGCTTTGGAGATGCCCGAACAGGAACAACTGAAACGCTTGCAACACATGCAGAAAATTATTTCCGTACAAACGGTTAATAAGTGGGCGGCAGACTTTGTAAGTGAATGGAGCGATACGTGCCGTAAGAATGAACAGCTTCGTAAGAAAAGGATATCCGCCGGTATTATTGGTGCCATCAAAATGAAATATAACCAGGCTAAGCAACGGCTTATCTTGCTGGATTATGACGGAACGTTGGCGTCGCTCAATACACGACCGGAAAATGCTAAGCCCACCCCTGAACTCATTGCCACATTGCAGAAGCTGGTTTCCGACCCGGCCAACCATGTTGTTGTGAATAGTGGTCGCGACCATTTTACTTTAGAAAAATGGTTGGGAAATTTACCTATTGCAATGGCTGCGGAACATGGTGCTTTCTATAAGGAAAATGGCATCTGGCACAAAAACATAAACAAAGCGGAATGGAGTTCCGGATTGGTGTCCATCTTGAAGCTTTTTGTCGAAAAGACGCCTCGTTCCCACCTTGAAGTCAAGGAAACGACTTTGGCATGGCATTACCGGGAAAGTGATGCATGGTTAGGAGCTTTGCGGGCACAGCAACTTATCAATGTGCTGGTTAACATCTGTATACAGCAAAAGCTGCAAATCATACAAGGAGATAAAGTGGTGGAGATTAAGTCTCCCGATTATAATAAAGGTTCCGAAGTGAGACGCCAGTTGGAAAAGAAACATTATGACTTTATCATAGCTATGGGAGATGATACTACGGATGAAGATATGTTCAAAGCTTTGCCGGTGAATGCAGTGACAATCAAGGTGGGATATGTGTCGGAGGCAGCAAGCTATAATATGCCATCACAAACGGAAGTCCTGCCTTTTCTTCAAATTCTGGCGAACAAGAAAGACATGAAACAACCCATTGGCGAGAATGTCAAAACGAGCTTGAAAGGGGTATTCGATTTTTTCAGAGACTTGTTAAAAACAAAATAGTAAAAATGAGTAATTTAAATTATGGGGTAGTAGGCAATTGTCGGACTGCCGCACTTATATCCGAAAAAGGCAGCATAGACTGGTTGTGTTTTCCCGATTTTGATTCTCCGTCTATCTTTGCATCACTACTTGATCGGGAAAGAGGAGGAAGTTTTGGATTTGACGTTACAGAAGACTATCATATCTCACAATCTTACGTTCCTCACACTAACATATTGTCTACTTCTTTTTCTTCGAAAGAGGGAGAATTTGTCGTACTTGATTACATGCCTTATTACCGTTCCTGCGAAAATGCCCATTATCTTCCGGCAGAATTGTATCGATATGTGAGGTGGATAAAAGGTAAGCCCCGTTTCAAAGTAAACTATGTCCCTGCTCCCAATTATGCGCAAGGTAAAGTGATTCATAATGTCACTTCTGAATTTATAGAAAGCTATTGTTCTTCTGATAATAAAGATAGACAATATTTGTATTCTTCCCTTCCTTTGCAGAACATCGAACAGAAAAAAGAAATTATATTGGAAAAAGATGAGTTCTTTCTTTTGTCATACAATGAAAAGGTCATTCCGGTGGACATTGAACGGGAAAAAATTGAATATTGCCGTACTTTGGTTTATTGGCTTAATTGGACCAACCGTACTAAGAAATATTCTCTCTATAATGATGTGATAGAAAGAAGCATGCTGGTTTTGAAACTGATGTCTTACTATAACGGAGCCGTACTGGCCGCCCTTACTACCAGTTTGCCCGAATCCGTCGGCGAAGTACGTAATTGGGATTATCGGTTCTGTTGGTTGAGGGATGCCTCCATGTCTATCGAAACTTTGTTCCAGATAGGCCATATAGGGGCAGCAAGACGTTTTATGAAGTTCATACAGTCCACTTTCGTATCCAAGCACGAATCCTATCAGATAATGTACGGCATTCGGGGAGAAAGGCAGCTGACCGAGATTATTCTGGAGCATTTGTCCGGATATAAGAATTCCAAACCAGTACGGATAGGTAATGATGCTTACCATCAAAAGCAGAATGACTCGTTCGGTTATCTGATGGATTTGATTTACCAGTACTATCGGCTGATGCCCGGTACATTAGACGAAATAGAGGATATGTGGGAAATGGTAAAGAGCATTCTTTCCACGGTAATGGAAGATTGGAAGAAACCAGATAAGGGGATATGGGAAATCAGAGGAGAAAGCCGCCATTTTGTTTCATCCAAAGTGATGTGTTGGGTGGCTTTGGACCGTGGTGCAAAGATAGCTTCCATGCTCAATAAATACGGTTATAGTGAACGTTGGCAAAAGGAAGCTGACAAGGTATGGCAGGATGTAATGACATATGGATGGAAGGAAGAACTTCAAAGTTTCTCGCAGACTTATGATAATATGGCAATGGATTCCTCTTTGCTGTTGATGGAACCTTACGGTTTTATTGCAGCAGACGATATCCGATACCATAAGACAGTGAAGGCTGTGAAAAAAGCTCTTTTGCATAAGGGATTGATGTACCGGTATAACAGCGAAGATGATTTCGGGCTTCCTTCTTCGGCTTTTACCATTTGCACTTTTTGGCTGATACGTGCGCTTTTTGTTATCGGAGAAAAGGAAGAAGCCCGTTGTTTGTTTGATGATGTTCTGACATATTCCAATCATTTGGGGTTATTCAGTGAGGATATTGATTTTAATACGAAGGAACAACTGGGGAATTTTCCACAAGCTTATTCGCATTTGGCATTAGTCAATACGGCTATTCTGTTTGCAGAAGAAAATAAGAGATTGGCTTTTATCCGGCCGTAACGAGGAGGGGAACTTAATTAATACTGCAAATGGGAGCATTTTGTATTTGTCCTTCTTTCTTTCGTTTTTAATTCCATTGAATGATGATACCTTTCTTTTTTTATGTATTTTTGCATAAATAAAATTTCACTATTTCGGCAGTTGTTTTGTACTCATATCGCTGATATAGTTTAGGAACTCAAAATAAAGGATTATCATGTTACGGAAGATTAGACTGACTTTTGCAATGATTTGCTTTGTACTCATCACCTTGTTGTTCCTTGATTTTACGGGAACGTTGCATGGGTGGTTCGGCTGGTTGGCCAAAATCCAGTTTTTGCCGGCTGTATTGGCGCTAAATGTGGGAGTGATATTGTTTCTTGTAATTCTCACTTTGGTATGCGGGCGTATCTATTGTTCTGTGATTTGCCCCTTAGGGGTATTTCAGGATATACTGGCATGGCTGGGCCGGCAACCTAAAAAACGCAGGAAGCTTCCTTACTCTTATTCTCCGGCCTTATCTTGGCTGCGCTATGGCGTATTGGGTGTGTTTATCATTGCTTTGATTGCCGGAATTGGTTCATTGGCTGCTCTACTTGCACCCTATAGTGCATACGGACGTATTGCCAATAATCTTTTTCAACCTATATGGCAATGGGGCAACAATCTGCTTGCTTATCTGGCTGAACGGGCAGACAGTTATGCCTTTTATGAAACGGATGTATGGTTGAAGAGCCTGCCGACTTTTATTATTGCTGCCGCTACTTTGGCTGTGCTTGTTGTTCTGGCCGGACGCAACGGACGAACCTATTGTAATACGATTTGCCCGGTAGGAACGGTCTTGGGCTTCCTTTCACGTTATTCGCTTTTCCGCATCACAATAGATTCGGAAAAGTGCAACCAATGCAGTCTTTGTTCACGCAACTGCAAGGCAGCCTGCATCAACTTTAAGGAGCATCAGATTGATGCAAGCCGGTGTGTGGTTTGCATGAACTGCATTGAGAAGTGCAAGCATGGAGCCATTTCCTACAAGTATCATCCTTTCGGTAAACCTGCTGCGGGCAAGGCAGATTCGGAACAGATAAACGAAACCCGCCGCAGTTTTTTCACAGCAACGGCTCTGGTTGCAGCCACTTCTGTTTTAAAAGCGCAGGAAAAGAAAGTAGACGGAGGACTGGCAGCCATTGAAGATAAGAAGATTCCTGAGCGAAGCACTCCCCTCACTCCTCCCGGCTCATTGAGTGCCTGCAATATGGCGCAACACTGCACGGCCTGCCAGCTCTGTGTGTCGGCATGTCCCAATCAGGTTCTTCGTCCTTCTGCAGACTTAAGGAAATTGATGCAACCGGAAATGTCATACGAACGCGGCTATTGTAGACCGGAATGTACAAAATGTTCGGAGGTATGTCCTGCAGGGGCTATCCGTCCGATAACCAAAGCTGATAAATCATCCGTTCAGATAGGGCATGCCGTGTGGGTAAAGAAAAATTGCATACCACTGACGGATGGTGTGCAGTGTGGCAACTGTGCACGCCATTGTCCGACGGGAGCCATACAAATGGTGCCGAGTATACCTGAAGACAAGGATTCTCCAAAGATTCCGGTAATCAATGTGGAGCGTTGTATCGGCTGCGGGGCATGTGAGAATCTTTGTCCGGCCCGTCCGTTCAGTGCCATCTATGTGGAAGGACATGAAAGACATCGAATTATATAACAAAGTAGAATTTCTATAAGTATGGAAGAACATCATAAAAACAATATGAACCGTCGTGATTTCTTGAAGATAGTGGGAATTACAGCCGCCACATCTACTGCTGCCCTCTATGGATGTGGTTCTAAGGAAGGAAGCAGTGAAGGCAGTAAAGTATTGGGCCCCATTCCGACGGATAAAATGACCTATCGTAGTTTTCCTGGTTTGGGGAGTGACAAAGTTTCTATTTTAGGATATGGCTGTATGCGCTGGCCTACCGTTCCTGCTCCGGATGGAAAAGGGGAAATGATAGACCAGGATGCTGTAAACGAACTGGTGGATTATGCCATTGCCCATGGCGTGAATTATTTCGATACGTCTCCGATGTATGTACAAGGATGGAGTGAGAAGTCTACGGGAATAGCTCTGAAACGCCATCCACGCGAATCGTTCTATCTTGCCACCAAACTATCCAATTTTCATCCTGATACCTGGACTCGCGAGGGTTCCATCGCCATGTACCGTAAGTCGTTCGAGGATATGCAGGTGGACTATATAGACTACTATCTGCTACACATGATTGGTGGCGGTGGCATGGAGCAATTCCGCAAACGCTACATAGACAACGGTATGATTGATTTTCTTGTCAAGGAGCGTGAAGCAGGACGCATCCGCCGTTTGGGATGGTCGTTCCACGGAGATATCGAAGTCTATGACTATGCCTTGCAGATGCATGACCGTGGTGAAGTTCATTGGGACTTTGTACAAATACAGTTGAATTATGTGGACTGGAAACATGCTTCGGGCAGCAACTTCAAGGCAGAGTATCTGTATGACGAGCTGGCCAAGCGTAAGATCCCTGCTGTCATTATGGAGCCTCTGCTGGGTGGGCGGCTCTCCAATGTCCCCGACCATATTGTGGCACGGCTGAAGCAGCGCGAACCCGAACGCAGTGTGGCGTCTTGGGCATTCCGTTATGCCGGTTCTCCCCAGGATGTACTGACAGTGCTGAGCGGCATGACTTATATGGAACATTTGCAGGATAACATCCGTACTTACTCTCCATTGGTACCACTCACGGAAGAGGAAACTCAGTATCTGTATGATACGGCAGATTTGATGATGGAGTACCCCACCATACCTTGCAACGACTGCAAGTACTGCATGCCTTGCCCGTATGGAATTGACATTCCTGCCATATTGATACATTACAATAAATGTGTCAATGAAGGAAATGTGCCGGAAAGCAGCCAGGATGAGAATTATCGGAAAGCACGCCGTGCTTTTCTCGTAGGATATGACCGAAGTGTACCCAAACTGAGGCAGGCCGACCATTGTACCGGGTGCAACCAGTGTTCTCCGCATTGCCCGCAAACGATTGATATTCCCAAAGAACTGCATCGTATTGACAAATTTGTAGAACAGTTGAAACAAGAGACTTTATAAAATGGAGAGTATCATTGACATACTGCACAAGGGAGGATACTCTTGTGTTATGAAGAACCGGGAGGAAGTCCGTACTTTCACCCAACGGGGAGTAGCGGATTTGTATGATTTGTACCAGGCAGATTCTGCATTTATGAAGGGGGCTGCCATTGCCGATAAGGTTATAGGGAAAGGTGCCGCTGCTTTGATGGTACTGGGAGGCTTTAAAACGGTCTATGCCGATATAATCAGCACTCCTGCGCTGGCATTGCTGTGCGAAGCAGGAATTGAAACGACTTTTGCCCAAGAGGTTCCCCATATCATTAACCGTGACAAGACCGGCTGGTGCCCGTTGGAGACGGCTTGCATGGAGCTGAATACGGTAGAGGAGATGTATCCGGTGATTCAGAATTTTATATCAAGAATCAGGGCAAAATAGCAACAGCCTGCTCTCTTTCCCTGATTACCTAATGCCTTTCTCTTCCAGCATCTTGAAGTCTTCCTTGAGCATACCGACATCATCCAGTGTGCGGGCTTCATTGTGGTCGTTCAGATAGACTCTGGGTCTTTCGATAAACAGAGCGCTGGTGACAGATAAAGAGTCATTCCGGTATGGGGTCTCCACTCCACCTATTTCCAGCATTGTCTGGAAGAATGAGGCACTGGAAGATACATTCTTCTGCCTATTGGCTTGTGCGGCCTCCAATAACGATGGGTATCTCTGCCGGTAGTTTTCGGACATCCAAATAAAGAATGGCACATGTATCTGATAATAGGAAGGTACCGGTGAAGCATGCAGAAAGAGATGCCGGTTGTCATCGAAAATATCTTCTCCATGGTCTGAAGTGTATATCAGGGCAGAATTGACATGTTGTTCTCGAAGCATATCTATCAGACGAACCAGAAAATTATCCGTGTAGCGGATAGAATTGTCATAGGCATTAATCAGGTTGTCTTTGTATTTCACTTCCGCATCAACGGGCATGTCCGGCAGGAAGAAAGCCTGCTCTGCCGGATAGCGCTCTTTATAATTAAAATGAGAACCGTAAGTGTGGAGAACTATAAATTGCCTGGAAACTCCTTTGCCCAGTTCTTTTGCTACCAGTTTCAACAGTTCGTTATCAGAGGGGTTGTAATTGGAATCCCCCACATCTTCTTTAATGAAATCATACGTGTCGGCTTCTTTGCCGAAGAAGTCTATAAATGAGTGGTTATAGCGCTGGTTCGAGAAAAAGGCGGTCTGGTAACCGGCTTCCTTGAATGCTGTGATAATCCCTTTTTGATAATAGATGGAATCAAAACTGGAAGCACTGACCGGTGACAGCAACATCGGAACACTCTTGTGGGTAGTGTTTGATTCTGTCAGCACATGGCTGAAAGCTGTCAGTCCGCCAATGCCCGACAGTCCCGGGTTAGTCTCCCGTTCGTAGCCGTACAAAGCCCAGTTGCATGCCCGTGAGGTTTCTCCCACCACCATTACATATACTTCCCTTTCATCAGCCTGATGAGTACTTCTAGCATGAAAGGTAAAATCTTTAGAGGTCTTGTGATAATTCCGCGTCTGGGCCGTCCGTTGAAAAGCAAGTGCTATGTTGTAGCATACGTTGGCAGGATACAGTTCGGATTTCGGCTCATACCGGTCATCTGTCAAATAAGCAGTGCCTAAGGATAATATTCCGGCAGACAACACATACAGAGTGCGACGGCGAGCTTGCCGGATGAATGCTTCGGACAGTCTGCGTTTGTGTACAATGGATATGGTTGCCAGAATTAATGCAGGTATATAGAGCACTACCACAATAACGATGGCAGGTATCAGATTGTCCAGCAGTTCCAGCGCCTCGCTCGAATTGGTTGTCACCAGATTCAGAAACATATCCACTGCGATAATGGACTGACCGAAAAGATACAGCAATACAAGCTGGAAGGCTCCGAAGAAGATGAACGGAAATAGCAGCCAGAATGTCCTGCCACAGTTTCTCGACCAAGCCATTACAGCATAATATATAGAAAGGGGTAGCAGGATATTACATATCTTTGCCGTCCATGATATGGGTTCTGTAAAGCATAGCACTACATTGGGCACTATCAGAATGACCAGAAACAGATAGAACAAATGTTCCTGATTGTCGAACCATTTTTTTATGTCTCTAAAAAGCTTCATTGATATTGAATATAAATCCGGTCTGGTGTTTGCCAAAACCTAAATCCAAACGTACGTTTACTCTCTTTTTGAACTCCCAGCGGTAGCCGAAACCATAATTAGGAAGAATATGCCTGGCCTCCAATTCCGAGAAATTCGGGAATATGGTTCCCGCCCCTACCCATACGGCAACTCCATTTCGCTTCCATACATGTTGGCGTAGTTCCAGCTGGGCATCCATTGCACACTTGTCACGGTAGCGCCCCTCATAATAGCCACGCATAGAATAGGAACTTCCCAATGTTGCCATCAGTCCCCAGGGCGGATTTCCGTAGTTCAGCAGAGTATGGAACTGGCCTGCCAACACCCCACCCTTCCACACGGACTGGTAATAGCTGGTCGTCAGTTCCGTATTGCTGAATGCATATTTATTTCCCAAAAAGGCCGGACTGAAGCGCTGGTCTATCTGTAGGTAATATCCTTTATAGGCATTTGTCAGAAAATCGCGTGAATCATACAACAAGGAAAACCCCAAGCTCACGTTGGTGCTACGCGCTTTCATTCCTTTCCATAATTCCGGTTTTTCAAAGTCATGTCCATACACGTAATCAAATGCTGTCATCGGACCGATATAAAAGTTACGTGCCATCCGGAACATGAAGTCCACCTTAACCTGCGCCTGAAAGCGATCGTATTCACTCTCATTGTCATCATTGGCTCCATTGTCATATCCTTGTCCCCAGTAAAGGCTTGGGAAAGAATAGAAATACAGATTGTAGTTCAACCGGTATTTGTCTTGGGGAAACAGATGGTTTCCACGTACTCCCAGCAAATAGAATCCCACTGTGGAGACATCCCCATACAGAGAGACATTGGACGGAGGGAGAATACTATCGTTCCGGTCGGTACGGTAGAGTCCTGCCGCCACCAGTCCGATTCCAAATTTGGTGTCACTGGAATAATGAGGCCCGCCTATAATGCTGAAATCAAATTTCTTGTTTTTCTTTTCTTTGTTGGCATCGTTGAAGTAATTCAAAATTTTTCCGAAAAAACTGCGTTTCTTGGGAAGCGAGTCTATCGGATACGTAGAAATTGAGTCCACAGAGTTTTTTGCTTCTGCAAGGTGTGTTTGTGCATGAACAGCCGTTTCTGTAATCAGCATCAATATTGGTAATATCCATTTTGTCAATTTAGTGTCCATTTACTTGTAGAAAACTTCCGTGGCAAAGTTAGTTTTTATGTTCTTCATTACAACAATGTTACTGTTCTTTTTGTTTCCAATTTTTCTCTTTTAATGTTCATTTCTACATTGCATGTGGGGTTTACTCTTTTTAACTACATCATTTATAGAACTTTCCTCGATTTATACTGTTATTTTAATATTACAAAGAACAACATGATATTGAATTATGAAAACAGCAATGGACATTCCCGATAAAGAGGGACAGAAACGACTGGTAATCGTAGGCGGCGGCTTTGGCGGATTAAAGCTGGCACGAAAATTGAAAAGCAACAAGTTTCAGATAGTTTTACTGGATAAGAATAACCATCACATCTTCCAACCGTTACTCTATCAAGTGGCCACAGCAGGTATTGAACCGAGTGCCATATCATTCCCATACCGAAAAATCTTCAAAAAAAGAGAGCATTTCCATATACGTATTTGTGAAGCACAGCAAGTCTTCCCGGAACACAATCTGCTGGAGACTTCCATCGGCACGCTGGCATACGACTATTTGGTCATTGCCACCGGCTGCAACACAAATTATTTTGGAAACGACGGGCTGGAGAAACAGACCATGGCACTAAAGAATACTTCGGAAGCCTTGTTCAACCGAAACCAGATATTGGATAGTTTTGAACAAGCCCAGAACACCGGTAATAAAGAAGATCGCAGGCGTCTGATGACCTTTGCCATTGTAGGCGGTGGAGCTACGGGAATAGAGTTGGCTGGTGCTTTGGCCGAGATGAGGAAGTTTGTCCTTCCTCAAGACTATCCGGACTTGAATATCAATGAGATGCGTATCATCTTGTTGGATGGCTCTTCCCGGCTCTTGTCTGCTTTTTCAGAAGAGTCTTCCAAAGAAGTGGCCGATTATCTGAAGAAGCGTGATGTGGAAATCAAATTGAACCAACGGGTGATGGGATACGAGAATTATCAATTGGCATTGAATGACGGGACTGCCATCGATACCAAAAATGTATTCTGGGTGGCCGGTGTCAAGGCAAACAGCCTTCAAGGATTGCCTGCCGATGCCTATGGACCGGGAAACCGCTTGAAGGTGGACACTTATAACCGTCTTTCTCAATATCCCAATATTTTCGCTATCGGGGATACGGCCCTTATGATTTCTGAGGAGTATCCCAAAGGACACCCGCAAGTGGTGCAACCAGCCATCCAGCAGGCCCGCAACTTGATAAGGAACTTGCAGCGTGCAGAAACAGGCCTGCCGTTACAGCCGTTTATATATCAAAACAAAGGCTCCATGGCGACCATTGGCCGCAATCATGCCGTAGTCGAGCTTAAGAAACTGCGTTTTGGCGGTTTTCCGGCATGGGCTGTGTGGCTATTCATCCATTTGATGAGTATTGTGGGTGTAAAGAACCGTCTTTTCATCTTCGTAGACTGGATGTGGAGTTACTTTACCTATGACCCGTCTTTACGGATTATCATCAAACCCTTGAAGCGGGAGTAAACTTTTATTGAGTAATATTTGTTATAGTTCATATACGAACTTAAAAACGAATGAATATGTTAAAACAACTTTTATTTCCCGCCAAACCGGACGGAACGGCAACATCTGCTATGCTATTGATTGCAAGAATTGTATTCGGTATATTATTAATGAACCACGGTATCCAGAAGTGGACTAACTTTCAAGAGCTGTCGGCCGTTTTCCCTGACCCGCTGGGTGTAGGCAGTCCGCTGTCTTTAGGACTGGCTATCTTTGGTGAATTGGCATGTTCCATGGCATTCATTATAGGTTTTCTCTATCGTTTGGCTATGATACCAATGGTGTTTACAATGGCTGTTGCCTTTTTTGTAATTCATGGCAATGACCCGTTTGCCACGAAAGAGTTGGCTTTTGTATATCTGGTAGTGTTCATATTGATGTATATCATAGGTCCGGGCAAGTTTGCCGTTGACCGCTGGATAAGAAAAGCTCTTTTCCAAAAGGCTCGTAAATAGACACTTCCGTTTTACTGAAAACAGATTTTAAGCTCAAATAGGATGTATTTTCGTAAAAAATCCTATATTTGCGGATGCTTAAAATAACTCGATGAGCTATAAAGCTAATTAAACACAGTAAAATAAAAAAGAGTGATTATGAAAAAGTTCAATTTGAAGATGGCTGCGACCGTAATGATTTGCGGCTCGTTTCTTTTCAGTTCTTGTATCGGTTCTTTTGGACTGCATAGTAAACTGGTCAGCTGGAATCAAGGTATTGGTACCAAGTTTGTAAACGAACTGGTTTATCTGGCATTCAATATTATCCCGGTATATGGCGTTTGCTATCTGGCCGATGCATTGGTCATCAACTCCATCGAATTCTGGAGTGGTTCAAACCCTATGGCCAGCATTGGTGATGTAAAGAAAGTGAAAGGCGAAAACGGTGACTACCTGGTAGAGACACTTGAAAACGGCTATTCTATCACCAAAGAAGGTGAGACTGCTTCTATGGAACTCATTTACAACAAAGAGTTGAATACTTGGAATGTTGTTGCCGATGGTGTCAGCACAGAATTGCTGCAAATGAACAATGACGGCACTGCACAAATGACCCTTCCGAACGGTGAGGAAATGACAGTGACGCTGGATGCCCAAGGTGTGGCAGCAGCACGTCAAGCGACGATGATTGACAGCTATTACGCTTTTAATTAAAAGTTGAAAATGGAAAGGTGAAAGTTGAAAATGGCTGGGTGCATAGATGCCCAATAACCATTTTCACCTTTCCACTTCCCATTAGAACGGATATCCCACAGCAAAGTGGAAGGCAAAATCGCGGCTGAATTTAGGATGGATAATGGGATAACGGTCTTTTTTCTTCTCATACGCCGGATTGACGGCCTTCATACCCCCGTCGAAACGCAATACAAAGAAATCCAAGTCAAGACGCAATCCTAAACCATATGCCACGGCAATCTGTTTATAGAACTTGTCAAATTCAAACTGACCTCCCGGCTGGTCTTTATAATTCCGTATTGTCCAGATATTCCCGGCATCTACAAAGAGGGCTCCTCTGAATTTCCAGAACAACCGTGTGCGGTATTCAATGCTGGCATCCAGCTTGATGTCTCCCGACTGGTTCATGAAGTTATTATCGCCGGGGAAAGAACCGGGCCCCAAATCACGTACAGACCATCCGCGCACACTGTTGGCGCCGCCGGAGAAGTAGCGCTTCTCAAATGGAAGCATTGTTGCATTGCCGTATGGAATGGCAATACCGGCACCAAAATGAAATGCCAATGAATTGCGGTTGTCAATGACCAGATTCTTGGCAAAGTCAAAATCGCCTTTCAGGTATTGGGCAAAAGGAATGTTCAACAAAGTGTATTCCCCCGATGCATTCTTCTTCATTCCTCCGAGCTTTGCCACAGCATACAACAAGTTACCCGCCGATTCAAAATTGAGGCGGATGGTATAGGAATTTCCGATACCGGAGTTATTCATCAATGCTCTTCCGGCACTGTTGTAGATATAGCTATAGCCGGTGCGGACAATAAAGCGGTCTTCATAATTGTATTTGAGGATGTAGTTCTCGTCTTTCTCCAGATAATCCTCTTTGAATGTCTGGTCTATGCTGGGCATATACAGATAGTTGATGTCCAGCAAATCAATGCGATGCTGCGAACGCTGTTGTTGTACCCCCCATTTGTAGCTCCATCCGGCAGATGCTACAATGCGCGTGAATTCGGGTCTCATCTGGTAGTTATATTGCAATCCGAATTCTGTAGTAGCCCTTATCCTCCGCTTGAAATCGCTGGATACAAAGGGAAACATAAACCGTGGGAAGTTGATGGTTGCTTCCGCACCTAATTCTATGTAGTCTTGATTCAAGGAGCTCTGCAAACCGGACACAGCCTCGTATGCCCCACGTAGCTTGAACATGAATGTTTCGGAACCTTTGAACATGTTGCGGTGCTGAAAAGCCACCGAAGCGGCAGCTCCCAAATCGCCGGCAGAGTTTGTGCCTTCCACCTCAAAAGATACGGACTGATGCTTGCCTCTGGTCAGCATCACATAGGCGTTGAGCTTTGCACTGTCACTCTGTTGCACTTCAAAAAAACGGATATTGGTATATTTCAGGGCTTGCAGGCGTCCGTAGTTGGAGTAGGTACGCTGCACGTTCTGCTCGTTATAGAGAGTTCCCGGAGTGATGCGCAGATTGTTGGTCAGCACTTTGGGGCGCAGATAAAGCTTGTCTTTGTAGTAGATGGGAAAGCCTTTGTAATGCAATGAATCATTCACCTCGATGCTGTTCTGGGTGGATGCCTGCAACACATTATAATCGGTAATGAAACTCACTTTATTGATAGTGTATTGCCGGTGATTTTGCGGCGTATCCTCGTTATGCTGTCTGTATGGAGCCAAATGCAGTGTCAAATCTACCAGATAAGAATTACGGACAGTATCCGCAGTATAGGATATGTACTCTTTATTGAACTTGTAATATCCATTCTGAAGCAGTTTGTTTGTGATGCGCTGGCGTTCTGCATCCAGTACATTGACATCAAAATACATGCCTTCGGATAATAAGGTTACTGCGGAATCCTGCCGCATGTATTCCTTTATTTTACTGTCCTGGATATCATATTTCAAGGTACGAACTTTATAGGGCTTGCCGGTTGTCACTTTATAGACCAACTTCATCTTTTTCTTCTTGACTTGGCGTACCGGTTCCACCAGGGCGCCCATATAGCCCATATTCTGCACAGCCTTAGTGATTTCTTCCCTGGTCCGGTTGGTTTCCTCCTCACTGTATATGACCGGGGCATCACCTAATTTCCTCAATGTACGGTTTATCCAGCGTGTAGAGTCCCGTCCGGACCAGTTGTAGACATACAACTGGGTCTTTATCAGGCTGAACCACTTCGCATTGGGATTCTGGCGGATGTACATGGAGAGATTGGATGGTTTTACTTCCTTATTATCAGTATGTATGCGCACTTCATCCAGCAAATACGAGCCGTCCGGCACATATTTGGTAGAAGAACAGGAAGCCAACAAAAGTACGATAGTAGTAAGTATCGCGTAGCGGAAACCTTTATTCATACCGAGTCATTAATTGCGCATAAACAGCTACAAATATACTTGTATTTTTTTGTTCCCGAAATAAAAAACGCCGGAAGAGTGCAGAGTTTTTGATTATATTGAAATAATCACGTATTTTTGTCAAATGATAACATGTGTGTCCTATGGCATTAAGTAAAAATCGCATTAAATATATCCACTCGTTGGAGCAGAAAAAGAACCGGAAGGCCGACAAGGTATTTCTGGCAGAAGGACCTAAACTCGTAGGGGATTTGTTGGGACATTTTCCTTGTCAGTTCTTGCTGGCAACTTCAGAATGGCTTTCCCGGAACCGCCCTCTCTCCACCGTAGCGGATGCCACGGAAGTATCGGAGGAGGAACTTTCGCGTGCCAGCCTGCTGAAAACTCCCCAACAAGTGCTGGCTGTGTTCCGGCAGCCGGATGAGGAGACGGATATTTCCGTCATCAGTCACTCCCTCTGTCTGGCTTTGGATGATGTGCAAGACCCCGGTAACCTGGGAACGATTGTCCGCCTTGCTGATTGGTTTGGGATAGAGCATATTTTCTGTTCGCCCAACACGGTGGATATCTATAATCCCAAAACTGTGCAGGCCACGATGGGAGGTATCGCACGCGTCAGACTGCATTATACTCCCCTACCCGAGTTCATCCGCTCACTGAAGGATATTCCCGTTTACGGCACTTTCCTGGACGGAGAGAATATGTACGGACAACCGCTTTCGAAAAATGGGCTGATTGTGATGGGTAATGAAGGAAATGGCATCGGAAAAGAAGTGGAGGCACTCATCAACCGCAAACTATACATACCGAATTATCCCGCCAGCCGTGAGACCTCGGAGTCATTGAACGTGGCTATTGCCACAGCAGTAGTTTGCGCTGAGTTCCGGCGCCAGGCTGCATTGTAGTAAAATCAAAAGGAAAAAACAACCAGGGAATCAAATAAGGCAATTCTTCCTCGATAACCGGAGGGATTGCCGTCAGTATATTGCAGCACGTATCAAAATGAGGATAGTCTGTTTCCACCTCCGTAAGCAAAGCTATGACTCCCGGTAGCCATTCCGTATTCTCCACCTCTTCTGTCAATGGGAAGATACGTGATACACATTGTCCTTCACCTATCTCCACCACATATTGTTTCAGATAGCCATGCCCGGGAAGAAACAGAAAATGGGAAGCGTAGCGTTTCATGCTTTCGGACGGGGACGTATGGTTCTGGGAGTCGTGGTATTTTCCTGCTCCTGAATTTCCAGAGGTTTCAATTTCTCAGGTTTTCCGATACTGTCTTTGCGAAGGGAGTCTGTCGCCTGCTGAAGGCTGTCCTTTGGGGCAATGACCAAGCTGTCCGTGGCGTGATAGCGCATCAGTGAGATACGGTCTGCCAGCAAAGGCTGTGGAGTCTCCTGCTGCGGATAATAGATGAACCCGCGTATTTCCTTGATTTCTCCTAAAGTATCGGCAAACAAGGTGAGCGTTTCCACACCTGTGTCTTGTACTTTCCGAATGGCACTGATGACACTGTCATTCTTTTCGTAAAGAATCTGCATCGCCATCAACGGAGCATGTATGCTGTCCGGTGCACCGTTGTGGAAACGGAAGCGCACGCTCCAGCGCAGCGTGTCACGGTCGTGGAAATTGGTGTCTGATGGCAACGTAAACGTTATCTTGTTGTCCAGGGGCATACCCGTCAACTGATAGATATGCTGCCATATCCACACGTCGATACTGTCTCCGGGAAGTGATTCTTTCGGCTTGTTGTCACGCAGGGCAATCAAGTGGTTGATACCGTCTCTCTCGGCTTTCAACCGTACATTCACTTTCTCGTAGATTTTGGTAAGTACTTCCGGGTTACGGGCAAACCAGACCATAGAAGAGTCAAAATCGGCCTGAGTAATGCCATATTTCTTGAAAACCGATTCAATGTATAGCACCCGCTTATAACTTTCGTTATACGGCACTTCTTCACCCATAGCTTTGGCTATGTGATAATCATAAAGCACGTTTTCCATCTTGGCATCCGGAAGGACGGTTTCAGGTCTTTTCACCTTACAAGCCGTCAGACTGAACACCAGAAGGACTACGCTACACCATTGAATTCGATTTATTCCTTTCATGATTTCTTTATGGCAGCATGATAGGCATCATTGAAGTCCTTGCCGTAGAACAACAGCAAAGCAATGATACCGCAACTGATTGCTGCATCCGCAAAATTGAATATCGGGCTGAAGAAAATGAAATGTTCTCCACCGACAAACGGCATCCATGCGGGCCAGTTTGTATCAATGATGGGGAAATAGAACATATCCACCACCTTGCCATGGAACCACGGGGCATATCCCCCTCCTTCAGGCATGAAGGAGGCTATCTGCGAATGGGTGCTTTCGTTGAACAGCACGCCATAGAACACACTGTCGACAATGTTTCCCAAGGCTCCCGTCAAGACCAAAGACACACAGATGATAAATCCGGTCTTCATGCCTTGCTTCACGAACTTGTACAGAAACCAGCCAATGACCGTGACTGCAGCAATGCGGAACAAGGTCAGGAACAGTTTGGCGAATATTTCCATACCGAAAGCCATACCACTATTCTCGGTAAAGTATATATAGAACCAATCCGTAATCCGGATACTCTCATGCCAGTACATGTGGGTCTTTATCCAAATCTTGATAATTTGGTCTATAACCAATACCGAAAATATGATAAGGCAGGCTATCCGGCCCTTCGTAAAGAATTTACCCATTTTTATTTCTTGCCGTTGTTTTTAGCTTCGATGCTCAAAGTGGCATGGGGCACTGCACGAAGGCGCTCTGCCGGTATCAGTTTGCCGGTTTCGCGGCAAATGCCATATGTTTTGTTCTCAATGCGCACCAAAGCAGCCTGCAATCCTTGGATGAACTTCAACTGGCGTTGGGCCAGACGTGTGGTTTCTTCCTTGGATAAGGTGTTGGCACCTTCTTCCAGTACTTTGTACGTAGGAGATGTATCGTCGGTGTCATTACCGTCTGCACCCGTCAGGCTGGCCTTTAACAGTTCATAGTCACGTTGTGCCAACTCTAACTTCTCCATAATGATAGCGCGGAATTCTTCCAATTCAGCATCTGAGTATCTTGTCTTTTCTGCCATAACTTTTACGTGTTAATCAGGGTTAGTATTTAATTATTCTTTCACTACGCTCACGTACAGCGAGAAATCGTCGAAGTTCAGTTCTGTACCATTTTCTACGTTGTCTGCCAGCGTCAGTGAAGTTCCTAAAACTTGGTTGCGAATATAGTCATTATATTCATTTACCGCATCATCTGTTTGAGGATTTTTTGATAATGTAATCTTTATTTTATCTGTTATCTCAAAACCGCTCGACTTGCGGATATTCTGAATGCGGTTTACCAGCTCGCGTGCAATACCCTCACGGCGCAACTCTTCGGTAACGGTAACTTCCAGAGCCACGGTCAGTTTGCCCTCGTTGGCAACCAGCCATCCCGGAATATCCTCACTGAAGATTTCCACATCTGCCGTTTCAATCACGGCTTCTGCACCGTCCAGATTGAACGTATAAGAGCCTTTCTTCTCCAGCTCGGCAATGGCTTCCTGGGACATTTCCGCCACAGCAGCAGCCACGGCTTTCATCTGCTTACCGAATTTCGGTCCCAGCTTCTTGAAGTCGCATTTCACTTTCTTTACCAGTACACCGGCAGCACCGTCCACAAACTGGATTTCTTTTACATTCACCTCGTTCATGATAAGTGCTTTCACAGCCTCGATGTGTGCACGCTGTTCTTCATCCACTACCGGTATCATGATGCACTGAAGCGGTTGGCGGACTTTGATGTTCACCTTGCGGCGCAATGCCAATACCATGGAAGTGACGTCTTGTGCCATCTGCATGCGGACTTCCAATTCCTTGTCTATCATTTCCTCCTTATATTCGGGGAACTTGGCAAGGTGTACGGAAACCACATTGTCGCGTCCCGTAGCTGCAATCAGGTCGGAATAGAGCATATCAGCATAGAACGGAGCGATGGGTGCCATCAGCTTAGCCACGGTTTCGAGGCATGTATAGAGTGTCTGGAATGCAGAGAGCTTGTCCTGCGTCATACCACCGCCCCAGAAACGTTTGCGGTTCAGGCGGACATACCAGTTGGAGAGGTTGTCGTTCACGAATTCGGAAATGAGACGTCCTGCTTTCGTGGGCTCGTATTCATTGTAGCAGGTATCCACGTTCTTCACCAACGTATTCAGTACAGAGAGAATCCAACGGTCTATCTCAGGGCGTTCTGCCATGGGCACATCGGCTTCTTTGTAGTCAAATTCGTCTACATTGGCATAGAGGGCGAAGAATGAATAGGTGTTATAGAGTGTTCCGAAGAACTTGCGGCGCACCTCTTCCACTCCATCCACGTCGAACTTAAGATTGTCCCACGGAGAAGAGTTGGTGATCATGTACCAGCGCAACGGGTCGGACCCGTATTTCTCGATGGTCGAGAAGGGGTCTACGGCATTGCCCAGACGCTTGGACATCTTGTTACCATTTTTGTCGAGCACCAAGCCGTTGGAAATGACAGCCTTATAAGAAATACTGTCGAACACCATTGTAGCGATGGCGTGCAACGTGAAGAACCAACCGCGTGTCTGGTCCACCCCTTCGGCGATGAAATCGGCAGGATATACCTGGTGGCTATCCAGCAGTTCCTTATTCTCGAACGGATAGTGTATCTGTGCATAAGGCATGGCACCGGAATCGAACCAAACGTCAATCAAGTCCGTTTCGCGTTTCATCGGCTTGCCGTCTTTAGAAACAAGGATGACATCGTCCACGTAAGGACGGTGCAAGTCTATCTTGTCGTAATTCTCTTTGGTATATACACCCGGCTGGAAGCCCTTCTCCTTGTAAGGGTTGGACTGCATCAGGCCGGCAGCCACGGATTTCTCTATTTCGTTGTAGAGCTCTTCTACAGACTCGATACATTTTTCCTCGCTATTGTCCTCCGTGCGCCAGATGGGCAGCGGAGTACCCCAATAGCGCGAACGGCTGAGGTTCCAGTCATTCAGGTTTTCCAGCCACTTGCCAAAACGTCCCGTACCGGTGCTTTCCGGCTTCCAGTTGATGGTCTTGTTCAACTCTATCATACGTTCCTTGCAAGCGGTGCTGCGGATGAACCAGCTATCCAGCGGATAGTACAATACGGGTTTGTCCGTACGCCAGCAGTGCGGATAGTTGTGTACATGCTTTTCTATCTTGAATGCCTGGCGGGCGGCTTTCATCATCATGCAGATTTCAATATCCAGCGATTCGGCAGCTTGTGCGACTTGTTCGTCGTACTTGCCGTCTACAGTGAATTGGGGGTCGTAGGCATTCTTCACCCACTTGCCCTGATAGTCCTTATAGAGGTCTACGTTGACACATGCCTTTACGAAATCCTCGTCCAGTTCGTCAATCAAGAAGAACTTACCGGTGAGGTCTACCATCGGGCGGGTCTCACCCTTCTTGTTTATCATGAACAAGGACGGTATACCTGCAGCGCGTGCCACAAAAGCATCGTCCGCACCAAAGGTCGGGGCAATGTGTACGATACCCGTACCGTCTTCAGTCGTCACATAGTCACCAGAAATTACACGGAAACCTTTGTCGCTGGGAGTCCAGCTACCGTCTTCGGCAACGTCTATCGGTTTCACCCAAGGGATGAGCTGTTCGTACTCCATACCTACCAAATCGGGGCCTTTGTACTCACCTACTATCTTGAAAGGTATCAGCTTATCACCCGGCTTATAATCCTCTAATGCAATGCCTTCCGCTTTTTTGTTGAAGTGAGTGTAGAGCAGTGCTTTTGCCAAGACAACAGTCATCTTCTCACCGCTATATCCGTTGTAAGTCTGTACGGCCACGTAGTCTATCTTGGGACCGACGCAGAGCGCAGTGTTGCTGGGCAACGTCCACGGAGTAGTGGTCCATGCCAGGAAGTAAGGAGTTCCCCACTCTGCCATTTCCGGTTTCGGATGCTTCATCTTGAACTGTGCCACCATGGTCGTGTCTTTTACGTCACGGTAACATCCGGGCTGGTTCAACTCGTGCGAGCTGAGTCCGGTTCCGGCAGCAGGAGAATAAGGTTGTATGGTATACCCTTTATAAAGGAGTCCTTTCTTATAGAGCTGTTTCAGCAGCCACCACAAGGTTTCGATGTAGCGGTTGTCGTAGGTGATATACGGGTCCGTCATGTCCACCCAGTAGCCCATCTTGTGCGTCAGGTCTTCCCATTCCTTGGTGAACTTCATGACGTCCTTGCGGCAGGCAGCATTGTATTCTGCTACGGAAATAGTCTTGCCAATATCCTCTTTCGTAATGCCGAGTGCTTTTTCCACACCCAGTTCCACGGGCAGTCCATGAGTATCCCATCCGGCCTTACGCTTTACTTGGAACCCCTTCATCGTTTTGTAACGGCAGAAAATGTCCTTAATGGAGCGAGCCATTACGTGGTGAATGCCCGGCATACCATTGGCCGAGGGAGGTCCTTCGAAAAATACGAAAGAAGGACAACCTTCACGTTCTGTCATACTCTTGGCGAAAACCTGGTTTTCGTCCCATTTCTTCAACACTTTTCCGTTCACTTCGGAAAGGTCGAGCTTCGAATATTCGGCAAACTTCTTACCCATCTTGATATTTACTATTTGACAATTTACAATTTACGATTGAAGATACTCTTGATAGGCATTTGGTACGTCAAAAGCTACCTTCTCCATTTTAAGGGTGCAAATTTACAAAAAACTTAAATACAAGAGACTTTTTAGGTAGAAAAAGCTGGATAAGTGCAGTAAAATGTTTTATTTAAGGATGAAAAGAGGGATAATAAGAGTGATTAATATCCTTTTAGACATAGAATTCAAAAAATAAAAAGAAAGACTCCTAATATATTCGCACAACTTGAAGAGATTCACTATCTTTGCCATTAGAAGAATGATATTTAGACCAAATATGCAACATAGAATATATAGAACTGCAAAACCTTTTGTAAAATGGGTAGGTGGAAAGACGCAGCTTTTAGGAGATATAGAGCGTACCTTACCATCTGACTTCTCACAGAAAAAAAACGTTATTTATGTAGAACCTTTCGTTGGAGGTGGGGCTGTTTTATTTTGGATATTACAGCAATTTCCCAATATTCAAAAAGCTGTGATTAATGATATAAATCCCCATTTGATAACTACATATAAAGTTATTAAGGAACAACCATATAAATTGATTGAACAATTAAAAGAACTTCAAGAAAAGTATATCCCCTTGGGAGAAGAAGACAGAAAAGAGTATTATTTAAATAAGCGCGACATATATAACGCTTCATCCTTGTCTGAAATAGAGACCGCCGCTTTATTCATTTTTTTAAATAGGACATGCTTCAATGGGTTGTATAGAGTAAATTCTAAAGGAAAATTCAATGTTCCCCATGGAAAATATGCCAATCCTAGAATTTGTGATGAAGATACAATTCTTGCAGATTCTAAGATTTTGCAAAAGGTAGATATTTTGTGTGGGGATTTCGAGAAAACAATAGCTTACGCTTCTCCTGATGCTTTATTCTACTTTGATCCTCCATATAAACCTTTAAGCAAAACTTCTTCTTTCAACTCGTATGCCAAAGATGAGTTTGACGATAATGAACAAATACGGCTACGCGATTTTTGTCACAAGATAGTTCAATATAAAACTAATTTCATCTTAAGTAATTCGGATGTGAAAGGCAAAGACGAAAATGATAATTTCTTTGATGAGATTTATAACGAATACCATATTCAGCGAGTAATGGCTACGCGAATGGTTAATGCCAATCCTGAAAAAAGAGGGAAACTGTCCGAACTTATGATTTCTAATATTAGCATGAATTATAGATAAATTTGTATGGAAAGAGATTTTAAACAATGGCTTGCACTGTTTCGTACAAGTATTGCGAACTACCAATATTATACATACTTTGACAAAGTTTTCTCTAATGTTGATGCTATTAAAGTGGAATTGAATATTATGAATTCTCTTATTGGCAGCAAAAATATAGAAAACGATTTTGATAATTTATTATGTAAATACCCTAGTATTCTAAAGTGTATTCCTATTCTGATAGCAAAGCGTGAAATGGATATAGAAGCTATAGATGAAGAAGGCAGCTTCTGTTATAATTTCAAAAAAATGAACTATAGTGTAGAGCAATATAAAATATTTATGCGCAAAACTGGTATTTTCAACTTGATTGAGAATCGCATTATCGGAAGTCTTGTAGATTATGTTACAGGAATAGAAACTGGGCTTGATTCTAATGGAAGAAAAAATAGAGGTGGACACCTGATGGAGAACCTCGTCGAATCATATATACAGAAGGCTGGGTTTGTAAAAGGTATCACCTACTTCAAAGAAATGTATATTCATGCTATCGAAAAGAAATGGGGTATTGATTTATCTTCAATATCTAACCAAGGTAAGGCAGAGAAACGATTTGATTTTGTCGTAAAAACACCTACCATGGTATATGGTATAGAAACCAATTTTTATGGAAGTAGTGGCTCTAAGCTTAACGAAACAGCAAGAAGTTACAAAACGATAACCTTGGAAACCAAAGACCTAACAGATTTTACATTTGTCTGGTTTACGGATGGAAAAGGATGGAATAGTGCGCGTCGAAATTTGGAAGAAACTTTTGATGTACTTGAACATATATACAATATTAATGATATGGAGAACGGCATTATAAGTAAAATCATGAAATAAATAGAACGATGAAAAACATCTATCAACATAATATAGAACTAGAGCCTATTCGTATAAACAATGCGGATAAAGCTACTTTCTCACAAAAACTTATAGATTTACCATATCGAGGTTATGAAGTCGAAGAACTCTCTGATGGTAGGAAAATCGTTATCACGAAGCCTGGTGGTAAATCTGTATATGGAAGACCTAAAAAAGAAGATTTTTTAGTATTCATCTATAATCCCAATGATAATACACTATGGCAAATATCTCACAAACAAATCTTAGAAGATGTAATAAATAAAGTTCAGGAAAACAAAGATAAAGCAAAAGTATTTCTGACTTTAATGGAAAAAACATATAATGGAGAAGAACCTTCCGATTTTATAAATGAAATAAGAGCTTTAAATTTCGCTTCCGGTGAAACTCCTGAGGCTTTAATAAAAGTATATAAATGGATATGGGGGCAGGAAGATGTCAATTATCCCACTGGAGAAGGTCGGTTAATGTCCTGGAAGGAATATCAAGAGATTATTGCTAAATTATGATTCCTTATTTCAAATCCTCCGACCGTGCCTTTACCCTCCTGCATGGTGACTGCATCGAATTATTAAAGCAATTCAGTTTCAAGTTCGATATGATATTTGCCGATCCTCCTTACTTTCTCAGTAATGGAGGGATAAGTGTGCAAAGTGGGAAGATGGTATGCGTGGATAAAGGGGAATGGGATAAAGGAGGTACTCCTGAATACATAGATTCGTTCAATCGAGCATGGATAAGCGAATGCCAAAATAAACTGAAGGAAAATGGAACAATATGGATTAGCGGTACATATCATAATATTTTTTCAATAGCCAATATCCTGACTGAATTAGGATTTAAGATTTTGAATGTAGTGACATGGGCAAAGACCAATCCGCCACCTAATATTTCATGTCGTTATTTTACACACTCAACAGAGTTCATTATTTGGGCACGCAAGTCTGCTAAAATAACACACTACTATAATTATAGTATCATGAAGCAAATCAACAGCAACAAGCAGATGACGGACGTATGGCAATTACCGGCCATAGCTCGTTGGGAAAAATCATGTGGCAAACATCCTACTCAGAAACCCTTATCTGTATTGTCGCGTATTATTTTGGCATCAACTCGTGGTGGTGCGTGGATTCTCGACCCATTTACAGGCAGCAGCACTACAGGAATTGCAGCCAATCTTTTGGGACGCCGTTTTTTAGGAATTGATAGAGAAGAAGAATATCTAATCCTTAGTAAAAACCGTAAAAAAGAAATAGAACAAATTGCAAAATTTTCTCTATATCATAAAAAGATTAAAGATATTTCTCTTTTGAATAATGCAGAGAGAATGTCAGTACACGAAAAAGAAGTCTCCATTTATGATTTGCCGTTTTAGTTTGAGCGAATCACGTTTCTCAAAATAAGCCAAAATCCACGGGTTCCCTAAGCAAAAACGGCAAAAAACGTAAATTTAGCTCAAACAAGCGACCTGAAAACTACGTTGAAAACAACAAATGAGAGGGCTATTTTGCTGAGTTCAACAAATGGTATGTAGAATTCTGCGAATGCTATTGCCGCAATCAGCAATAAGCGTGCAGAGAACAGCATGGGAAAGAATAATAAAGTATTATATTAAAAGAATTAATAACAGCATCATCAGCGGATAGACTTCAACTGTTGCTGCTGTAACTATAATGCAAGGTGAAATAATTAAGGTAATGATTCACCACTCCGAAACAATCCGATGTCTCATCGAAAGAGAGAAAGTAATACATCAGGTTTTCGGGTTCTTTCTTTTGGGTCAGGATTTCGTCCACATAGGCAAGAAAGGCGTTTTTGATGCTGTTATCGTTGTAGTAGTCTGCCAACTTTGCCAGTTTACGTTCTATGGGTTTGTTATGCTGCAATTGCATGGCAGATTTCGAGCGTTCAGGCTTCACATCTCCGGTCAGTCCCCCATCATTATAGTATTGGCGGCGCTCGTCATAGACTTGGCTCAACAGTTGATAGATTCGGGCGGCAGCCTCGTGATTTATGGCGGAGGCAGGCTTCAGTTGTTCTTCCTTGCTCTTCTTCTGCATAGTGGCGTGGTAGGCAAAGTAGAGGATGAAGTCACGGAAGAGCGTGGTTTGGGGCATGATGATTTCTACCAGGACATCCACGTCGGCAAGTACACTGAAGTCCACGGAGTAATAGCGGACACGTCCACGGGTGACGGAATTGACCTTTATGTCGGTTTTCAGGAAGCCCAAGGCCGAGAATTGCTTAATGATGACTTCCTGCCGGGTACGGCGGATACGGGTTTCTTCCTCTACACGCGCCTGGGAGTAATGGAAAGGCTTGTATTTAAAAGAAATCTGTTTTACTGTAAGCCAGTCGAACAGAATCAGCTCGTCGGGAGCCAGACGGTAGTTAAGTAATCGCAACACATTGATGCAGAGAGGTATTTCGGGAGCAGAGAGAGCTTTCTTGGCCATTGTTTCTGTTTTTTAGAATAAAAGTTTTGTAAAGATACGGATAAACTATGGAATTACCATCCGAAATGCCATACTTCATCGTCCCGGATGCCACACTTCAGCAGCTGAAATGCCACACTCCGTTGTCCGAAACCTATGGCATTCCGGACGATGAAGTGTGGCATTTCGGAGAATAAGGTGTGGTATTGGAGGCAACCGAGTGTGGCATTCGGGAAAGTCATCTTTTCATCTTCACCTCGTACAAATCGCCTCTCCGGTCTTTCAGGTTGCGTACACTGCCGTAGGTATGCAGTTCATTCAGCAAGTCCAGATCCACATCCGACACAAGAATCATTTCGGTATTCGGAGTGGCTTCCGCACGCTTGCCGTCTGTGGGGAAAGCGAAGTCGCAGGGAGTGAACACACCGGACTGGGCATACTGGATGTCCATGTTGTGCACGCGGGGAAGATTGCCTACACTGCCGGCTATCACTACAAAGCACTCGTTTTCGATGGCACGAGCATGGGCGCACACCTTTACGCGGCTGTAAGCATTCTGCGTATCGGTAAGGAAAGGAACAAAGAGTATCTGCATGCCTTGGTCCGCCATGATGCGGCTCAGTTCGGGGAACTCTACATCGTAGCATATCAGCACGCCTATCTTAGCACAGTCCGTATCGAAAGTTTGGATGGACTTGCCTCCGCTCAGTCCCCAGGACTTTATCTCGTCGGGAGTGACATGTATCTTTTCGTACATTTCATAACTTCCGTCACGTCGGCAGAGGAATCCTACGTTGTATAGCAGCCCGTCTTCCTTGATAAGCGGCATACTGCCCGTAATAATGTTGATGTTATAGCTGATGGCGAGCTTGACGAAACGCTCCTTGATTTCCTCGGTATAGGCCGCCAGCCCGCGGATAGCCTGCGACTCGCCCTCGTTGTTGAATTTTGCCATCAACGGTGCGTTGAAGTATTCGGGAAAAAGGACAAAGTCACTCTTGTAGTCGCTCACGGCATCCACAAAAAATTCCACTTGCTCAAAAAGGTCATCCAGTGTCTTGTAGGTACGCATCTGCCATTGTACCAAGCCTACGCGGACAGTGGTTTTGGGGTTTACATAGTCTTGTGTGGGAGCCTGATAGTAGATATTGTCCCATTGCAGCAGGCAGGCGTAGTGCTTGGACTCCTCATCATTGGGAAGGTAGTTGCGCATCACCTTGCGCACGTGGAAGTCGTTAGAGAGCTGAAAGGTCAGCACCGGGTCGAAGATTTCCTTTTGCTTCACCTTATCTATGTACTCCTTGGGGCGGATTTGATCGGCATATTTGTAGTAGTTGGGGATACGTCCGCCAAACATGATTGCCTTCAGGTTCAATGTCTCGCAAAGTTCCTTGCGGTATTCATACATACGGCGTGCCAGACGCAGGCCACGGTATTGGGGATGGATAAAGACTTCGATGCCATAAAGTATGTTGCCTTTCGGATTGTGGGTGTTGAAAGTCTCCTTGCCCGTAACCTGGGCGTAAGTGTGGTCGTTCTTCACATCATCGTAGTTCACTATGATGGAAAGCGCACAGCCCACGATTTTCTCGTCAACCACCGTCACAATCTGCCCCTCGGGGAAGATGCGTATCAGTTTTTCTATTTGTTTGTGCGTCCAGAACACATCGCTTCCGTCTGAATAAACGCGCGTAAACGATTGTGCCAACTGGTCATAATCTTCAATCTGCAGATTGCGTATCTGCACCTTATTGATTTTCATTGAATCCATAACTTTCTTGCTATTCCTGATTAAAAACAGTGCAAAGGTACGGTTTATCCTTACATGTTATCTTCCCCTCCGAAGATTTTTCTTTCCCATCTTGAACGGATAAGGGAAAAGATACGGAATTGATAACAAAAAGAGGAGGCATTCATCAGGCCTCCTCTTTCCCGTTTTATATGGACAGTTTCAATGACGGTCTTATCTATTGTTTCTTCTATTCTTCCACAGCTTGGTCATGTCTTCCAGTGTCTTGCCTTTCGTTTCGGGAACAAGCTTCCAGACAAACAGAGCAGCCACCACACAGATGATTCCGTATAAGCCATAAGCAAACATGTGCCCGAACTTGTCTCCCATATCTCCCAAACTCATATTGTACATAGGTACGAAGGTGGAAGATACAATGAAATTGAATATCCATTGGAAGGCTACGGCAATGGCTACTGCAGCGCCACGGATGGTATTCGGGAAGATTTCAGCAATCAGTACCCAGCAGATGGGGCCCCAGCTGAACATGAACGAAGCACTGTAGACCATGATGCTGACAACAGCCAACATGGGAGGAAGCCCTGCCACAACGTTGCAAAGAGCTACTCCGAAAGCACCTATCGCCATGCCGATAGACCCCGAGATGAGCAGCGGTTTACGTCCCCATTTCTCGACTGTAAAGACAGCCAGCAACGTGAACAGAATATTGATGATACCCATGATGACGGTTTGAACCATCGGGTTGCCCATTCCCATCGTTTCGAAGATACGCGGTGCGAAATAGAGTACGGCGTTGATACCTACCGCTTGCTGGAATACACTCAGCATGATACCGATAAAGATAACCATCCAGCCATAAGTGAAAAGCTTTTCCGTCTTTTCCTCTGCCGTGGCTTTGATTTGAGACAGAATAACCTTTGCCTGAGCCAAGCCGTTGATACGGCTTAACACCTGGAGTGCCTTATCATCCTTGCCACTCATGGCAAGATAGCGTGGCGTTTCGGGAACAAACAGTACGAGCAACGCAAAGACTCCTGCAGGAACAGCCTCACTGACAAACATCAGACGCCATCCTATCTCTGTGGTCCATGCTGCCGCTTCGGGATTCAGAATCTGGTTGACTCCTTCAATGGCCTTTATCACCGGATTTGAATTCTCGCCCAGAATAAGGAAATTCACGAAGTAAACCACCAACTGGCCGAAGATAATGGCAAACTGATTCCATGATACCAGAGTCCCGCGAATGTTGCTCGGCGCAATTTCCGCAATATACATCGGGCAGATGGCCGATGCCAAACCTACGCCGATTCCTCCCAATACACGGTAGAAATTGAATGCCACGAGCAAGGAATAGGAAGGAACACCATAGTCGAAGAAAAGGAATTCCGGGTAGTAGGAGCCCAATGCCGACAGAAAGAACAAGACGCCGGCTATGAAAAGAGAATTCTTACGTCCCAGATTGGATGCGAAGAATCCCGAAAGAGCACTACCGATGATACATCCGATAAGTGCACTGGAAGAGGTAATGCCGTGAATCGTATCTGTGTAGACAAAATCGGAGGCACCCATAAAAAATGCCTGAAGCCCTTTATCGGCACCGGATATGACTGCTGTATCGTAGCCGAAAAGCAAGCCCCCGATGACGGCTACCAGCACAATAGAGAAGAGGTAGAGTTTACTGCCTTTTTCTGTATAATTCATGATATTAATGATTAATGGTTAATGATTAGCGATTAATGATTAGCGATTAATGATTAGCGATTAATGATTAATATTGAAACACCTCATGCGCAACTTATTAACCACTAATCACTAAACATTGATCATTATTAGCAGTACATATTCACGATTGCCTCATACAATTCCTGCTTGCCGCTGGTCTGTTTCGGCTCACCGTTGGCTTTTGCGTAAGCTACCAAATCCTCCAGCGTCAGTTTGCCATCTTCAAATTCCTTGCCTTTACCACTGTCGAAGGAAGCATAGCGGTCGGCCAGCATCTTCTTGTAAGGAGACTCTTCAAGCAGTTTGGCTGCACTTTCCAGTGCACGTGCCATCACGTCCATACCGGCGATGTGGGCAATGAAAATGTCTTCCAGGTCGGTGGAGTTGCGACGGGTCTTGGCATCGAAGTTTGTACCGCCATTGCCAAAGCCTCCGTTACGGATGATTTGCATCATTGCCTGGGTCAGTTCGAAGTTGTCAATGGGGAACTGGTCTGTATCCCAGCCGTTCTGGTAGTCACCACGGTTGGCGTCGATGGAGCCGAGCATACCGTTGTCTACGGCTACTGCGAGTTCGTGCTCGAAGGTGTGGCCCGCCAAAGTAGCGTGGTTCACTTCGATGTTCACCTTGAAATCTTTGTCCAGATTGTGAGCCTTCAAGAAGCCGATAACGGTTTCGGTGTCTACATCATACTGGTGTTTTGTAGGTTCCATCGGTTTCGGTTCAATCAAGAAGGTACCTTTGAAGCCGCGGGCACGTGCATAGTCGCGGGCGATGGTCAACATCTGTGCGAGGTGCTCTTTCTCACGCTTCTGGTCTGTATTCAGCAATGACATGTAGCCTTCGCGACCGCCCCAGAATACATAGTTTGAGCCTCCCAGTTCGATAGTAGCGTCGATGGCGTTTTTGATTTGGATGGCGGCACGTGCCACAACATCGAAATCGGGATTGGTGGCTGCACCATTCATGTAGCGGGCATGGCCGAATACGTTGGCAGTACCCCACAACAGTTTGATGCCGGTTTCTGCTTGTTTCTGCTTGGCATACGCTACGATTTCCTTCAAGTTGGCTTCGTATTCTTCAATGGTCTCGGCTTCTTCGCAGAGGTCTACATCGTGGAAGCAGTAGTATTCGATACCCATTTTCTGCATGAATTCAAAGCCGGCGTCCATTTTGTTCTTGGCAGCCTGAACCTTGTCAGCCTCACCGTTCCAGGGGAATTTCTTTGTTCCGCCACCGAATTGGTCACCACCTTCTGCGCAAAGAGTGTGCCACCATGCCATGGCGAACTTCAGCCATTCGCTCATTTTCTTACCCATGATTACTTTATCGGCATCGTAATAACGGAATGCCATCGGGTTCTTGCTCTCTTTACCTTCGAATTTAATCTTTCCTATTCCGGGAAAATACTCTTTTGTTGCCATAAGAATTTAATGTTTTAATGTGAGAATGTGCCAATGACAGACACATTCATCACGGGGTTAATTATTAATTTATTGTTTTAACGTGCTAACGTTTTAATGTGCACATTAGCACATTACCCAGTGTTTCCAGCGCGCATATGCGTCGGCATAAGCCTGGCGGTCTGCCACTTTCGGCTCTATCACCTCGAGCTTCTCAAGCGTGGCAAATGCTTCGTTGTTGTCCTTGTATATGCCCACACCGATTCCGGCGCCTTTGGCGGCACCTACAGAGCCGTCGGTATCATACAGTTCGATGACAGCTCCCGTCACACCGGCCAATGTCTCGCGGAACAGCGGGCTGAGGAACATATTAGCCTTGCCTGCATGAATTTTCTGCACGGGAATGCCCATTTGTTCCATGATGTCGATTCCATATTTAAAGGAAAAAACGATACCTTCCTGCGCTGCACGGATGATATGCTGTTTGCCGTGCTGGTTGAAGTTGATGCCATGAATGGAGCAGCCTATTTCCTTGTTCTCCAGCATACGCTCCGCACCGTTTCCAAAGGGCAGGATACTGATACCGGCACTGCCGATGGGAGCTTGCGCCGCCAGCAGATTCATATCGCTGTAGGAGATGCCTTCGGGAGCAACGGTGCGTTTTACCCATGAATTGAGAATGCCCGTACCATTGATGCACAGCAGAACACCCAGACGGGTTTGCCCGGCAGCATGGTTGACGTGTGCAAAGGTGTTGACACGTGACTTGGGGTCGTAGTTCACCTCACCGTTCACGCCGTATACCACGCCGGACGTTCCGGCGGTGGAAGCTATTTCACCCGGATTGAATACATTCAGGGAAAGGGCATTGTTGGGCTGGTCGCCGGCACGGTAAGTGATAGGCGTACCTTCTTTCAGACCCAGCTCTGCGGCTGCAGCAGCATTGACACGTCCCTGCTCGGAGAAAGTCGGTTTGATGTCGGCAATCAGAGAGGAGTCGAATCCATAATAGTCCATTAGAAAGTCGGCAACCCGGTTGTTCTTGAAATCCCAGAACATCCCTTCGGACAAACCGGACACCGTGGTACAGATGGTACCGCTCAACTTCATGGCGATATAGTCGCCCGGCAGCATTATCTTATGAATCTTTTCGTAAACGGAAGGCTCATTCTCCTTAATCCAAGCCAGTTTGGAGGCCGTGAAGTTGCCCGGAGAATTCAGCAGATGTGAAAGGCAAGTCTCCTCTCCCAATGTTTCGAAAGCCTTTTGTCCGTAGGGCACGGCTCTGGAGTCGCACCAGATAATGGCAGGACGCAACACCTGCTGGTTTTTATCTACACATACCAAGCCATGCATCTGATAAGAGATACCGATCGCCTTGATGTCTTCTGCGTTTACTCCGGATTCTGCCAATACCGCTTGTGTGGCCAGTTTCAAGTTTTCCCACCAGTTTCCGGGGTCTTGCTCTGCCCAGCCGGGCTTCACTGCGATAATTTCCGCTTCAGTCTTGGGGAAGAAGGCAGACGATACACACTTGCCGCTTTCCGCATTTACCAGACTCGCTTTTACAGACGAGCTGCCGATGTCATAACCTAATAAATACATTTCTATCAATATTAAAATGAAAGTGATATGAAGAATTTACAATCCGGCTACCGTCGGATTTTATTGTATATCTTTTTGTCGAAACGGTAGTAGCGTGCCGCCCGGTGGGCCACGCCCTGCTGTTTTTCTTCCAGGGGGACGACATACTCCATCAAGGCAATTTTTTTATGGAAATTGCGTACGTCGTACTGCTTGTCATACACCAGTTCGTACAAAGTGCGAAGCTGGGATGCGGTGAACTTACGCGGCAACAAGTCGAACAGTGAAGACGGGTTGAACTCGACGTACTGACGGACATAGGTAATGGCCTCCTTGATAATCAGGTTGTGGTCGAATGCCAGAGCCTTTATATCCGGCATGGCTACCCAACTAGCTTGATAATTGTCCAAATCACGGTTCAATGCGCGGTCTATCTTCACCAGGGAAAGATAGGCTATGGTGACAATACGCTCTACCTTGGACTGCATGGCACGTTCCAGCCAATGTACATCTCTGGGGTCCTTCGTACGGTTTTTTGAGCCGAATGCCTTGAATTGCATCAGATTGACGTTCTTCAGCCCCGTCAATTCATTCAACACCCGTTTGGCAGCTTCATCCAAATCCTCATCCATGTAAATCAAACTTCCGGGAAGCTTCATATCATGAAAGATTTCTCCTTCTTCCTCTCCTGCACGCTTAATCAGCAGAACCTTTAGCTGTTCTCCGTCAAAACCAATCACTACACAGTCCACAGAGATATGATTGTTTGCCAACGGCGTTTTTTGTTCTATGTTTTGCATAATATATCTCGTTAAGCGCTGCAAATATAAATAGGTTTTTCTAATTTGCAATAAAGGAAAAGAATATTTTTATAATATTATAAAGCATTATTTTTCAACTGAATACATATCTTACTTTATACAATATCATTTTCAGTTGTTATCGTATGGAATACAATATGTAATTTACAAGAATATACAAGAGGTCTAATTGTAGGAAGTACAATAAGGAGAAAGTGTTTCATTTATAAGTATTTCAGCCTCCGGATACCACAGAAGGCCCAAGCATACATATTGTATTTTAGCTTCCCTCCTTAAAGTAAGGGCATTGCACAAAAAACATCCGTTTGTGCGGTGAATATCAGAAAAACCTCTACCTTTGCAGCACTTTTTATTTAAACACTAAAAAACGAGTAAATATGAAAGCATTTGTATTTCCGGGTCAAGGTGCCCAATTCGTTGGCATGGGAAAGGACCTGTACGAAAATTCGGCATTAGCCAAGGAACTTTTTGAGAAAGCAAATGATATCCTCGGGTATCGTATTACTGATATTATGTTCAACGGAACAGATGAAGACCTGCGCCAGACTAAAGTTACCCAACCTGCCGTGTTCCTTCATTCCGTTATTTCCGCCCTCTGCATGGGCGATGACTTTAAGCCGGAGATGACCGCCGGTCACTCATTGGGCGAGTTCTCTGCCTTGGTTGCTGCCGGTGCACTGAGCTTTGAAGATGGTCTGAAACTGGTGTATGCCCGTGCCATGGCTATGCAAAAGGCTTGCGAGGCACAGCCCTCCACTATGGCAGCCATTATTGCCCTGCCGGATGAAAAGGTTGAGGAAATCTGCGCTCAAGTAAGTGCTGAAGGTGAAGTTTGCGTGGCAGCCAACTATAACTGCCCGGGACAGATTGTAATTTCCGGTTCCATAGAAGGTATCAACAAGGCTTGCGAACTGATGAAGGCTGCAGGTGCAAAGCGTGCTCTGCCGTTGAAGGTAGGCGGTGCGTTCCACTCTCCGCTGATGAACCCTGCCAAAGTTGAACTGGAAGCAGCCATCAATGCAACAGAAATCCATGCTCCGAAGTGCCCCGTATATCAGAATGTAGACGCTATGCCTCATACTGACCCGGTAGAAATCAAGAAGAACCTGGTGGCTCAGCTGACAGCATCGGTACGTTGGACGCAAACAGTGAAGAACATGGTTGCCGATGGTGCTACGGACTTCACAGAGTGCGGTCCTGGTGCAGTGCTGCAAGGTCTTATCAAGAAGATTGCACCGGAAGCTACGGCTCACGGGATTGCATAATTCCTTAAATAGAATATTTTCAAGGCTGTCTTTCTTCAAATAGACAGCCTTTCTTGTTTTAGTAGGCCATTTCCTTTATATTTGCCACTCACAACAAAATGGGATATATGGAAAAGATTACGGAGTTCAGAAATACCTTGGCAGTACCTATTCATAAGTTATCGATAGACTCTCTGGTACAAGAGGTATGCCTCTGCCCCGAGTATTTTGAAGATATATACCGATTGACATACGATGAAAAACAGACGGTGTCATGGCGAGCAATATGGGTATGCGAGAAATTGAGCGAAATCCATCCCGACTGGTTCATCCTACTGTACGATGAAATCATTCAACGGCTGATAGACTGCACGCACGACGGTTCCAAACGTCTCTTATTATCTATACTGTATAATATTCCCATCCCTACTCCAATCTCCGTCGATTTGCTGAATTACTGCCTGGACCACATGCTATCTCCGCAAGAAAGCATAGGAGTGCAAGCCCTTTCCATCAGAATAGCCTATCTGCTTTGCAGGAAGGAGCCGGAACTGCTACAGGAATTGCAACTGATACTAGAAAATACAGAGCTTGATTTTTATTCAACTGGAGTCAGAACCACTGTTCGGAATACGCTGAAAAAGATACGTGCCACAAAGGGGCGCAAGTAAACAAAAAGTAATCACTGAAATAAAAAGTACGTTCTTTTGTTTTTTATTTCCGATTTTCCCTTACCTTTGTTGCCGTAAAGACAAAGGGGTGCCCCGACGGGCTGAGATTATACCCTCGAACCTGATGCAGTTAGTACTGCCGTAGGAATTGGATATTTCTTTCTTCACTGAACTTGCCGTAAAGACGCTTCTTTGTATTTACTTCCATTGTTTTATTTCTTAATGAACAGAAAAATGAAAGTATTGGTCAACAACAAGGAAGTGAAAACCGGCGCCACTACCCTTTCACAACTTATCGAGGAACTTGCCCTACCGATGCAAGGCATTGCCGTGGCCGTAGACAACCGTATTGTACTTCGCACGGAATGGACAAAATGCATCCTGAGGGAATACATGCCCATCATCATTATCAAAGCAGCTTGCGGAGGGTGAGGAAGATGAAGGACGAGAGACTGAAAAACGGAGGAATGCAGTTCATCACGCACTATACGGAACGATATTCGTATCTGGATGCTGCACGCATGGCTCTTGAGGGCGGTTGCCGCTGGGTGCAACTGCGCATGAAAGACACCCCGGTGGAAACGATAGAACCCGTAGCTTTGGAAGTGCAGGCCCTTTGCCGGCAATACGGTGCCACCTTCATCATTGACGACCATGTGGAACTGGCGCGAAAACTGCATGCCGACGGCGTACATCTTGGAAAGAAAGACATGCCCATAGCCGACGCACGCCGGATTCTGGGCGCGGAGTACATTATAGGCGGTACCGCCAATACTTTTGAGGATGTACTGCAACACTACAAAGCCGGTGCCGACTACATAGGCTGCGGCCCCTTCCGCTACACCACTACCAAGAAGAATCTGAGTCCGATATTGGGACTGGAAGGATATACAGCTATCATCCACCGGATGCAGGAGAAGGATATACACCTTCCGATAGTAGCCATCGGTGGAATAACCATAGCGGATATTCCAGCCGTTATGCAGACGGGGGTAAGCGGGATTGCCCTTTCGGGCACGGTACTGCATGCCGATAGTCCGGCAGATGAAATGAAAAGAATCATTTCTTTAATGGAGAATGAAAAATAAAGAATTAATATATGACGACTGATATGGAAAAATTAGTGATTGCGGAACGTGAGTTCAACTCCCGTCTGTTTTTAGGAACCGGAAAGTTCAATTCCGATGAAGTGATGGAGCAGTCTATCCTGGCATCCGGCACAGAAATGGTGACGGTAGCCATGAAACGCATTGAACTGGACAACAAGGAAGACAATATGCTGGTACACATACAGCATCCCGGTATCCAGCTTCTGCCCAACACCTCCGGCGTGCGCAATGCCGAAGAAGCTGTTTTTGCTGCACAGATGGCGCGTGAAGCTTTCGGCACGAACTGGCTGAAACTGGAGATACACCCCGACCCCCGCTATCTGTTGCCCGATTCTGTAGAGACGCTGAAAGCCACGGAAGAACTGGTCAAGTTAGGATTTGTGGTACTGCCCTATTGCCAGGCCGACCCCACACTGTGCAAGAGGCTGGAAGAAGCCGGTGCCGCCACCGTCATGCCGCTGGGTGCTCCTATCGGTACAAACAAAGGACTACAGACAAGGGATTTCCTGAGAATAATCATTGAACAAGCCAATATCCCCGTAGTGGTGGATGCCGGTATCGGTGCCCCGAGCCATGCGGCAGAGGCTATGGAAATGGGCGCTTCGGCTTGCCTGGTGAATACAGCCATTGCAGTGGCGGGCGACCCCGTGACCATGGCGGTAGCGTTCAAGCAGGCTGTAGAGGCGGGACGCATGGCATACGAAGCAGGTCTGGGCATACAGGCAGATAATTTTGTTGCGGAAGCCAGCTCACCGCTGACGGCTTTCTTGAATGAAAAATGACAAAACAGGGAGATTTACGATTAGACAATTTACGATTTACGATTGAAGTTACTCATGCAATCATAAACCTACCGGTTGAGAGAGGTTGTTTAACAATACAAACTCCAATCGTAAATTGTCTAATCGTAAATCTCTACATAACAAAACCTAAAGAAAAATGAACCAGAAGATAAAATTCCCCCGTTCCGAGAAAGTATATTTGCCGGGCACCTTGTTTCCCGAATTGCGCGTAGCTATGCGCAAGGTGGAGCAAGTGCCCAGTACGAACTTCATTGATGGAGAAAAGGTACTTACTCCGAATCCGGAAGTGTATGTGTATGATACCAGCGGACCGTTCAGCGACCCTGCCGTCGAAGTGGATTTGAAGAAAGGGCTGCCCCGTCTGCGCGAGCCGTGGATACTGAAACGCGGCGATGTGGAGCAGCTTTCCGAAATAACGTCGGAGTACGGACGCATGCGCCGCGACGACCAGTCGCTCGACTCTCTGCGCTTTGAGCATATCACCCTGCCCTACCGCGCCCTTCAAGGAAAATGCTGCACACAGATGTACTATGCCAAACAAGGTATCATCACGCCTGAAATGGAGTATGTGGCGATTCGCGAGAACATGAACTGCGCGGAGCTGGGAATAGAGACGCACATCACACCGGAATTTGTACGCCAGGAGATTGCTGCCGGACGCGCCCTGCTTCCTGCCAACATCAACCATCCCGAAGCAGAGCCGATGATTATAGGCCGTAACTTCCTGGTGAAGATAAATACCAATATCGGAAACTCCGCCACCACCTCGGGCATCGAAGAAGAGGTAGAGAAAGCATTGTGGAGCTGCAAATGGGGCGGCGACACGCTGATGGACCTCTCCACGGGCGAGAACATACACGAAACGCGCGAATGGATTATCCGCAACTGTCCCGTTCCCGTGGGCACTGTCCCCATCTACCAGGCATTGGAGAAAGTGAACGGCAAGGTGGAAGACCTCACCTGGGAAATCTACCGCGACACCTTGATTGAACAATGCGAGCAGGGAGTGGACTACTTCACCATCCATGCCGGCATACGCCGCCACAATGTGCATCTGGCCGAGAAAAGGTTGTGCGGCATCGTGAGCCGTGGCGGCAGCATCATGAGCAAATGGTGCCTGGTGCACGACCGCGAAAGTTTCCTTTACGAACACTTTGATGACATTTGCGACATTCTGGCACAGTATGACGTTGCCATCTCTTTGGGAGACGGGCTGCGTCCGGGGTCTACGCACGATGCCAACGATGAAGCGCAGTTTGCAGAACTCGACACGATGGGCGAGCTTGTGCTGCGTGCCTGGGACAAGAATGTGCAGGCTTTCATCGAAGGTCCCGGCCACGTGCCCATGCACAAGATTAAGGAGAATATGGAGCGCCAGATAGAAAAATGCCACGATGCGCCTTTCTATACGCTCGGCCCCATCGTGACGGACATCGCACCGGGATACGACCATATCACGTCCGCCATCGGTGCAGCGCAGATAGGCTGGCTGGGTACGGCGATGCTCTGCTATGTCACTCCCAAAGAGCATCTGGCACTGCCCGATAAGGAGGATGTGCGTGTAGGTGTCATCACCTATAAGATAGCCGCCCATGCCGCCGACCTGGCAAAAGGGCATCCCGGAGCACAAGTGCGTGACAATGCACTGAGCAAAGCACGTTATGAATTCCGCTGGAAAGACCAGTTTGACTTGTCGCTCGACCCGGAACGTGCGTTCAGCTATTTTCATGCAGGGAAGCATGTGGATGGGGAGTATTGCACGATGTGCGGACCGAACTTCTGTGCAATGCGGTTGTCGAGAGAATTAAAAAAGAAATAAATGGGAATTGATAGAACACTATGTTTTCAGACGAATTAGAACATATATCCTGGGAGGAAACCACGGCACGCATCCATGCCAAGACAGATGCGGATGTACGCCGTGCCCTCTCCAAAGAACATTGTAATGTAGAGGACTTCATGGCCCTCATCTCACCCGCCGCTGCCCCCTATCTGGAGACGATGGCACGATTGAGCAAGAAATACACCGAGGCACGATTCGGGAAGACCATCTCCATGTTCGTGCCTCTTTACATCACGAATTCCTGCACCAACTCTTGCGTGTATTGCGGTTTCCACATCAGCAACCCCATGCCGCGTACCATACTGACGGAAGAAGAAATCGTGAACGAGTACAAGGCCATCAAGAAGCTGGCACCTTTCGAGAATTTGCTGTTGGTGACGGGAGAAAATCCGGCCAAAGCAGGCGTGCCCTACATAGCCCGCGCACTGGACCTGGCAAAACCCTACTTCAGCAATCTGAAAATAGAAGTGATGCCCTTAAAAACGGAAGAGTATGCAGAGCTGAAAGAGCACGGCATGAACGGTGTGATTTGTTTCCAGGAAACCTATCACAAAGCGAATTACAACATCTACCACCCCCGCGGCATGAAGTCCAAGTTTGAATGGCGTGTCAACGGTTTTGACCGTATGGGGCAGGCAGGCGTCCATTCCATCGGCATGGGAGTGCTCATCGGTCTGGAGAAAGAATGGCGGACAGACATCACCATGATGGCTTATCACCTGCGCTATCTCCAGAAACATTATTGGCAGACGAAATACAGCGTCAACTTCCCCCGTATGCGTCCTTCGGAGAATGGCGGCTTCCAGCCCAATGTCATCATGAGCGACTGCGAACTGGCACAAGTCACTTTTGCCATGCGTATCTTTGACCATGATGTGGACATCTCCTACTCCACCCGCGAGCCTGCCGATATACGCGACCATATGGCAACACTTGGTGTGACAACCATGAGCGCCGAAAGCAAGACCGAGCCGGGAGGATATTACAGCTATCCGCAAACGCTGGAACAGTTTCATGTCAGCGACGAGCGCAAGGCTGTGGAAGTGGACAAAGCGTTGAAACGCCTGGGGCGCGAACCGGTGTGGAAAGATTGGGATGCGAGTTTTGATTTGAAGGCTTTCAAGAGATGAGTGACCGAATACAGAACCTTAATAACAATGAACAAATGAACCGATATGCCAGACAAACGTCCCTTCCCGAAATAGGCGAAGCCGGACAAGAGAAACTGCGTAATGCCAAGGTGTTGATAGTCGGTGTGGGAGGATTGGGTTCTCCCATTGCCCTCTATCTGGCGGGAGCAGGAGTCGGAACGCTGGGATTGGTGGACGATGACCAGGTCAGCATCAGTAATCTTCAACGTCAGGTTCTGTATGCTGAAGCTGACCTTGGACAGCCTAAACCTCTATGTGGCGCCCGTAGAGTGCAGGGTTTGAACAGCGATGTAAACGTGGAAGTATACCCCTTCCGTCTGGACAAGAAGAATGCCGGAGAACTGATAAGGAACTACGATATAGTGGTAGACGGATGCGATAACTTCGCTACCCGCTACTTGCTGAATGACGTATGCAACGCTTGGGGCAAGCCCTACGTTTATGGTGCCATTCAAGGCTTTGAAGGCCAAGTGTCCGTCTTCTGCTACGGTGAGGGTGCAAAAAACTATCGTGACCTCTATCCGGATGAAGAAGGGACACTGCTCATGCCATCTCCGGACAAATCGGTTATCGGCGTAACCCCTGCCATTGTGGGTAGCGTAGAAGCCAATGAAGTGTTGAAACTGATTTGCGGCTACGGTGAACCCTTGGCAGGAAAGCTATGGACGATTGATTTAAGAACCATGCAGTCGTATATTCTCTCATTATAGACAAACATCCATAAAGATATGAAACTGATAGTCATTACCACGCCGCAATTCTTTGAAGGAGAAGCAGCGGCAGTTACCTCCTTATTCCAAAACGGTTTGGAAATACTCCATCTGCGCAAGCCGGGAGCTTCGGCAGAAGAGATGGAGTATTTCCTGCGGCAGTTGCCGATGGAATATATGCCGCGCATTGTCACGCATGAGCAATTCCAGCTGGCATCCGTTTTCGGTCTGAAAGGAATTCATCTGAACGGGCGCAATCCGCAGATACCGTTCGGATATAAGGGACACATCAGTTGTTCCTGCCACTCTCTTGAAGAAGTGTTGAAACATAAATCAGATTGTAGCTATGTGTTCCTCAGTCCCATTTATGACAGTATATCCAAAGAAGGCTACTCTTCCGCTTACTCCTGCGATACCTTGAAGAAAGCACAGCAAGCAGGTATCATCGATTCCAACGTCATGGCATTGGGTGGCATCAGTTTGGAACATCTTCCGGAAATAGCCGCTTTAGGTTTCGGAGGTGCCGTACTGCTGGGAGATGTCTGGCAGCAAGCGAAGGAAGCTTTCATCCCCCACTTCCTCCACCTGAAACAGCTTTCCTCTCACCCCTTTAATTTTTAATTTCTAATTTTTAATTATTTCATGCTTCCCCCTATTATCCTTTCCATTGCCGGTTCCGACTGTTCGGGCGGTGCAGGCATACAAGCAGACATAAAGACCATTTCCGCTTTGGGAGGTTATGCCGCTTCCGTCATCACGGCTGTTACTGCACAGAATACACTGGGAGTACAATCGGTTTATCCGATACCTGCGGATATGGTTAAGGCACAAATCGCCTCTGTTATGGATGATTTAAGGCCGGATGCCGTCAAGATAGGTATGGTATATGATGCCGGTATTGTGACCGCCATTGTCGATTGTCTTCAGACATATACTCCGGAGTGTATAGTCTATGACCCCGTCATGATATCGACCAGCGGACGGCGGCTGATGACCGAAGAAACCATACAAGTCATTAAGACGGAACTGTTTCCGCTATGCACCCTCATTACTCCCAACCTGAATGAAGCAAGCCTGCTTTGGGGGCAAACCATTACCGGTACTGTGGAGATGCGACAAGCGGCACAGGAATTATCCTGCAGATACAACACTGCTATTCTCGTCAAAGGCGGACATCTGGAGGGTAATGACATGTGCGACGTGCTTTATTGCCGGCAACCTTCTGCCGGGGCTGACGTCCTGCCATCCGGATGCATCCTCTATTCCAACCCCAAAATAGAGAGCCGTAACCTGCACGGCACAGGGTGTACCCTTTCCTCTGCCATAGCTACATTTCTTGCCGGTGGCAACAAACTCGATGAAGCGGTCTGCAAGGCTAAAGAGTATATCGGTACTGCGATAAACCGGGGGAAAGACATGAATATAGGGCACGGGAACGGTCCGTTATGGCACTTTCCTTTATCGGAATAAGAGCTCGTCGAAACGCATTATCTGTTTACCTTAAACGCATTATCTGTCAGCCTCCGATACATCATGTGTTTGGCACCAACGGACAATGCGTTTCGACATGCCTGCTTCTTAATAGCGTATGCCCAGAATTTTCTTGGCATCGTCTTTCTTGAACAGTGAATCAATGACGTCTAAAATCGCTTCGTAGTTTTCCGGATCTACGATATTGGGAGCGAATATGTTGAGGACTTTCATCTTGTCGTCATCAAAAGTATATAGTGCCATCAAACTGGCACATTGCACACAGTTCAGACTGTTGTTTCGGGCAACAGTTCTCATCATTTCGATTTGATCATCCTTGAAAGGGCGGGACTTCACTTTTTCATAAAAATGCCGGAAGTCTTCGGGGTGCATCCCCCTGACATAAACCGGAGCTGGAGAATCTATCACTACTTCACTGGGAACAACCGGCAACGTACGTGGCTCTCCGGAGAATGAGTCCATTGCAACGACTCTCCCACCTTCAAAAGTCACGACAATCTGAGTTCGGCTGATATTACTTTTACCGGACAGCACTCTGGAATATTCCCATTCTTCTATATCCCGGTCGAAGCGGCGATACTCTGGAGTTCCCAATATCTTGGTGACCTCCTGCCTGCTCATCCCCTTCTGGATACTGTTCAACACATCTACCTTAGCATCATAAAACAAGCTGGAACAACTGCTGAATCCCATCGTCATTACCAGTCCCGCAATAATTAGTCTGATTGTTTTCATCTTATCGAGTTTTTAGTTGCCACAAAGGTAGGCAGAAACATGGATAGACCTCTTATTATCCCCCTATTTGTCAAAAGGGATTTCCCTACTTTTTTTAGCCATATACCTATTAATATGGAAATAATCCGTTATTTTTGCAGATACTATCACTATAAACAGGTAAAACACATGGAAAAAGCAAAAGTATACTACTCTGACTTGCGTACTTCCCCTACATCCAATCTTTTGGATAAAATGGAACGCTTGCTGAAACGGGCAGGCATCGAGCAACTCCCTTTGAAGGATAGCTTTGCTGCCATCAAAATCCATTTCGGCGAACCCGGCAATCTGGCATACTTGCGTCCCAATTATGCAGCTCGAATGGCAACCCTGCTCCGCAGCCTGGGAGCCAAACCTTTCCTGACGGACTGCAACACACTGTATTCCGGTCGTCGCGCCAATGCCGTAGACCACTTGCAAAGCGCGATGGAGAATGGGTTCAACCCCATTTCGGCCCAGTGCCAGGTCATCATCGGCGACGGACTGAAGGGAACGGACTACCGCGAAATCCCTCTGAACGGAGAATATTGTCCGGCACCCAAAATCGGTACAGCGATAGCCGACGCCGATATTGTAATCAGTATGAACCACTTCAAGGGACACGAACAAGCCGGCTTCGGCGGTGCTTTGAAGAATCTGGGCATGGGATGTGCCAGTGTAGGCGGAAAGCTGGAACTGCACTGCGCCTCGCAACCCAAGATTGACGTAGAAAGCTGCATAGGCACATCTGCGTGAAGCACTGCGCACACGACGCTGTGCACCTCAATACCAGCCGCAAGGCAGAAATAGACTACACCAAATGCGTAGGTTGCGGACAGTGCGTAGCCCTCTGCCAGCACGACGGTGCCGTGATGGGAGCCGAAGATACCTCCGAGCGCCTGAACTACAAGATTGCGGAATATGCCCTCGCTGTCGTTATGGGCAAGCCCCATTTCCACATCAGCTTCATCATGAACGTATCTCCCGAATGCGACTGCTGGAACCACAACGATGCCGCCATCGTGCCCGACCTCGGCATTCTGGCTTCGGCAGACCCGGTTGCACTGGACAAGGCATGTGCAGATATGGTCATCCAAGCCCCGATACTGCACGGTAACAATTGCCTTGCCACGGCACACGAGCACGACGACTTGTGTGGATGCGACAAGTTCCACTTGATGCACCCCGACACGGACTGGCTTGCCGGATTGCGCCATGCCGAGAAAATAGGATTGGGAACCATGGAATATGAATTGGTGAAGATTTGATTAAACCTTTTCAGTTTTAAACAGTCATAATAAAAATAGATTTATCAACTAATGCATAATATTATACAAATGGAAACATCTGCAAAACTTTATTCTTTGCCTTTCGGCAACGTAAAGACCTATCTATTCGCCCTGCTGTTCGTGGCAGGAAACATCGCCTTGCCGCAACTCTGCCATCTGGTCCCAGCAGGCGGTCCGACGTTGCTTCCCATCTATTTCTTTACACTGATAGCTGCTTATAAATATGGTTTCAAGGTAGGTCTGCTGACGGCTCTCTTGTCTCCGGTCATCAATCATCTGCTTTTTGCCATGCCTGCAGCAGCCGTGTTGCCGGCCATACTTATAAAGTCCGGTCTGCTGGCCGGAACCGCCGCTCTTGCTGCACGCTATGCCAAGAATATCTCTTTATTGGCATTGCTGGGTGTAATCCTCTCCTATCAAATTATCGGTACGGCCTTTGAATGGGCACTGTGCGGTAATTTCTTTTTGGCAGTGCAAGATTTCCGTATGGGCATTCCGGGCATGCTGATTCAGTGGTTTGGAGGATATGCACTGCTGAAAGCAATCGCAAAGAAATAAACGTATATTCTCAAACAGTATCCCTTAATCCTAAAACTTTGTTCGCACACTGCGGATACATATCCCCAGTTTGCGGATGTCTATCCCAAGGCTTGGGATAGACATCCGCAAACCATAAACAAAGTTTTTTCTTAACTGATAAAAACTTTTTCCCTAACTAAGAAAAACTTTCTCCTTAATAGAGAAGACTTTTCTCTTAATACTTTGAACTTTTTTCCGCTATTTTCCTTTCTCCCTACAATAAAATCATTAATTTCGTGCCGAACAATATATCATATTTTCAACATGGAAGTAGTAACGAACAACTGGTTCACTAAAAAATATCCAATAGGTTTTGCCTTAAGCGGCGGTTTCATCAAAGGCTTTGCCCATTTGGGTGCCATGCAATCCTTATTGGAACATGACATAAAGCCCAATATACTTTCCGGAGTCAGCGCCGGAGCCTTGGCCGGGGTATTCTACGCCGACGGCAATGAACCGCATAAAGTTCTTGACTACTTTGCCGGGCACAAGTTTCAGGACCTGACCAAACTGGTGATTCCCAAAGTCGGATTGTTTGAATTGGGAGAATTCATCGATTTCCTGAAAAGCAATTTGAAATCCAAAAAACTGGAAGAACTGCAAATTCCTCTGATTATTACAGCTACTGATCTGGACCATGGACGTTTGGTACATTTCCATAAGGGTGACATCGCCGAACGCGTAGCAGCTTCGTGTTGCATGCCGGTATTGTTTGCCCCGGTCAATATAGACGGCACCCATTACGTGGACGGAGGCCTGCTGATGAACCTGCCTGTCTCTACCCTCCGCCGTATATGCGAAAAAGTGATTGCCGTGAATGTCAGCCCTTTGATGGCAACCAAGTATAAAATGAACATTGTGAGCATTGCCTTACGTTCCTATAATTTTATGTTCCGCTCCAACTCTTTTCCTGAACGCGAGAAGGCTGATTTGCTGATAGAACCTTATAACTTGGAAGGATACAGCAATACAGAGCTGGAAAAGGCGGAGGAGATATTCATGCAGGGATATAATACGACCAATGATATATTGGAACGCCTGCTCATTGACAAAGGCAGCATTTGGAAAGAATAAAATAACCATTCTATAACATAGAAAACAAAGAAATGAACGACGAAAACAAATTGATTATTTATCAAGTGTTCACCCGACTATTCGGAAACAACAATAACCACTGCATCAATAATGGCAGCATCACCGAAAATGGATGCGGCAAGATGGCTGACTTTACAGCCAAGGCGTTGGGAGAAATCAAGAAGCTTGGCGCTACACATATATGGTACACGGGCATCATCGAGCATGCTACGCAAACTGACTACCGCCGTCACAATATCCAACCCGACCATCCGGCCATTGTGAAAGGTAAAGCCGGATCTCCCTATGCCATCAAGGACTACTATGATGTCGATCCGGATCTCGCCAAGGACGTACCGGAGCGTATGAGAGAGTTTGAGAATCTGGTGCAGCGCACTCACCGTAGCGGTCTGAAGGTTATCATAGATTTTGTTCCCAACCACGTAGCCCGTCAATATCACTCGGATGCCCAGCCGGATGGCACTTCACAACTGGGTTCAAACGATGATACCAATTATGCGTTCAGCCCATATAATAACTTCTATTATATCCCGAAATCGGAACTGCATGGCCAATTTGACATGAAAGGTGCAGCCGCCGAACCTTATAGGGAGTTTCCGGCAAAAGCTACCGGAAACAACCGTTTTGACGCTTATCCAAACATCACCGATTGGTACGAAACTATAAAGTTGAATTATGGAGTGGATTATCAGAACGGCGGGACTTGCCATTTCGACCCCATTCCCGACACATGGACCAAGATGCTGGATATCATGCTGTTCTGGGCGGGAAAGAATATAGACGGTTTCCGTTGCGATATGGCCGAAATGGTTCCCGTAGAGTTCTGGGAATGGGCAATCCCGCAGGTAAAGGAGCAATATCCCTCCCTGCTGTTTATAGCCGAAGTCTATAACCCGGGAGAATACAAGAATTACTTGTTCCGTGGCAAGTTTGATTATTTATACGACAAAGTAGGACTTTATGATACCTTGCGGGCTGTTACTTGCGGGTATGAATCGGCAACTGCCATCACCCGCTCTTGGCAAAGTCTGGGAGGTATAGAAAAACGCATGCTGAACTTTCTGGAAAACCATGACGAGCAACGTATCGCTTCCGACTTTTTTGCCAGTAACCCACGCAAGGCGATTCCGGCACTCATTGTGTCAGCCTGCATGAACACCAATCCGATGATGATTTATTTCGGTCAGGAGTTTGGTGAGCTGGGCATGGATAGTGAAGGTTTCAGCGGCCGGGACGGACGTACAACCATCTTTGACTATTGGAGTGTAGATACCATCCGTCGTTGGCGCAATGGCGGCAAGTTCGACGGCAAGATGCTGACGGAGGACCAGAAACACCTATACAGCATTTATAAACGGCTACTGACTCTTTGCAATGAAGAAAAGGCCATCTCTCAGGGGGCTTTCTTCGATTTGATGTATGCCAATGTCAACGGATGGCGCTTTAATGAACATAAGCAATATACATTCCTGCGCAAATTTGAGAGAGACCTGCTGCTGTTCGTCGTGAACTTCGACCATATCTCGGCAGACCTTGCCATAAATATTCCTTCTCATGCTTTTGACTTCCTGCAAATACCGCAGATGGACCAGTACAAAGCTACGGAGCTGCTCAGCGGAAAAGAAGAAAACATAAGTCTGCTTCCCTACAAGGCTACTAATGTGGCCGTCGAAGGATATGGAGGAAAGATACTTAAGATAAAGCTATAACGGAGTCACAACTCTGGTGATTTATTAGATTTGGCACTGATTATGCAGAACAACACGGATTTCTTAATCGCTTCGTGGTTTTCCGCATAATCAGTGCCAAGTCTTTATTTGTTCTCTTCCATATATTCCTTCAGCCGATATAGCCGCGTGATGGCAGGATTATAAAAATCATCAGGATAATGTGCATCTATGTCACTCAGGTTAGCTTGCACAAAACGTTTCACATCCACTATGTTCTCAGCATCAGACAATGTTACACTTTGAGGGAAAGATGTGCTCTTTGCCCAATCTATCAGCGCTTTAACGCTATCTTCATCAAATTTATATTCGGCCATATTCTACATATTTTCTTGCAAAGATAGTGCAAACCGGATGCAGAATAAAATGACCCACCCATTTTTTTATGCTAAAGTTATCCTCATCTGCATGAACAAAATTCCAATTTGTTGTGTTATATAAATGTGTTTTTCATAGTATTAGATATAAGATTAATTAAAAGAGACGTACCCGCTTGTGATAAGTAAGTACATCAAAAACAGAAGCGTCTGTTTGATTGATAAATGTGTAAGGAGCATCGGTTTACCAGAGCCGATGCTTTTTTTTACCCTTCTTTGTAGCATGTTAGAAATATTATCCGTAAATTTGGCAGATAATAAGGAAAGAATATGATATGAATATCCCTGTTATATTTCAATTTTTGAAAGAACTGTCTGCAAACAACAATCGTGAATGGTTCAATTCTCACCGGGAACAGTATGAAGTCGCCCGCAGCGAGTTTGAAAACTTGCTTACAGTAATTATCTCCCGTATCTCTTTATTTGATGAAAGCATCCGTGGTATAGAAGCAAAGGACTGTACATACCGTATTTATCGTGATACACGCTTTTCCGAAGATAAAACTCCCTACAAGACACATCTGGGAGGATATATCAATGCGAAAGGAAAGAAATCCGACCATTGTGGCTATTACGTGCATCTGGAACCGGGAAACTGCTTGTTGGCCGGTGGAAGTTATTGTCCTCCCCCGCCCTTGTTAAGAGCTCTGCGACAAGCGGTATACGACAATATAGATGAATTTCGCAGTATAGTGGAAGATCCTGCTTTCAAGCAATACTTTCCCGTCATCGGAGAGAATTTTCTAAAAACAGCTCCAAAAGGATTTCCAAAGGACTATCCCTATCTGAAATACCTTCAGTGTAAAGAGTATACGGTTGCCTGCTGCCAGCCGGACAGCTTCTTTCTTGCTCCAGACTTTTTGGATCGTACGGACGACATCTTCAAGCAGATGAAGCGTTTTTCTGATTTTGTGAATTACACCATAGACGACTTTGAATAATTTACCTATATAACTAACTTAAAACATTTGAATTATGGTTATAGACAGACTTGAAAACATAGAAAAATATACTTTGCTGCATCCTCTATTTGAGCAGGCCATTGATTTTTTAAAATCACATGACTTGCACTCTTTGGAAATCGGCAAGACCGAACTGAAAGGAAAGGACTTGCTGGTCAACGTGGCGCAGACAAACCCAAAAGAAAAAGAAAATGCCAAACTGGAAACCCATAAAGACTATATTGACATTCAAATACCCTTGTCCGGTACGGAGATAATGGGTTATACCGCCGCCCAAGACTGCCTTCCGGTTGATGCTCCTTACAATGCGGAAAAAGACATCACTTTTTTTGAAGGACTGGCGGAGGACTATATTGCAGTGAAGCCCGGAATGTTTGCTATCTTTTTCCCTCAGGACGGGCATGCTCCGGGTATTACCCCTGACGGTGTAAAAAAAATAATTGTGAAAGTTAAAGCGTAAATTTATCAAATATCCAAAACTCATCCTCTTTATGGAAACATTGAATTTAATCAAGAATGACCCATGGCTGGAACCTTTTGCCGATGCCATCAACGGACGTCATCAACATGCCATAGACAAAGAATCGGAATTGACCAACAAAGGAAAACTAACCTTGTCTGATTTTGCATCCGGATACCTCTATTTCGGCCTGCATCGTACTGACGATGGTTGGGTTTTCCGTGAATGGGCGCCTAACGCAACCCAAATCTTTATGGTCGGAACTTTTAACGATTGGAAAGAAGAAAAAAAATATAGCTTGAAGCGTAAAGCAAACGGTAATTGGGAAATCAAGCTTCCTGCTGATGCCGTGAAACACGGTGACTTGTACAAGCTGATGGTACATTGGGACGGTGGTTGCGGTGAACGCATTCCTGCATGGGCTACACGTGTCGTACAAGACGAACAGACTAAAATATTCAGTGCCCAGGTTTGGGCTCCGGAGAAACCCTATAAAATGAAAAAGCGGGTTTTCAAGCCATCTACAGATCCTTTATTGATATATGAATGCCATATCGGTATGTCTCAGCAGGAGGAAAAGGTCGGTAGCTATAAGGAATTTCAGGAAAAGATTCTTCCACGTATCGCCAAAGAAGGCTACAACTGCATACAGATTATGGCTATCCAGGAACATCCCTATTATGGTAGCTTCGGATACCATGTTTCCAGTTTCTTTGCCGCTTCTTCCCGTTTTGGTACTCCGGAAGAACTGAAAGAACTGATTGATACAGCCCATAGCATGGGGATTGCCGTTATCATGGATATTGTCCATTCACACGCTGTGAAGAATGAAGTCGAAGGCTTGGGTAACTTTGCCGGTGATCCTAATCAATATTTCTATCCCGGTGGACGTCGGGAACATCCGGCTTGGGATTCGCTTTGCTTTGATTACGGCAAGAACGAAGTTATTCACTTCCTGCTGTCTAACTGTAAATTCTGGCTGGAAGAATATCATTTCGACGGCTTCCGCTTTGACGGAGTAACCTCCATGTTATATTATAGTCATGGTTTGGGAGAAGCATTCTGTAATTATGGAGATTACTTCAACGGACATCAAGACGACAATGCCATTTGTTATCTGACACTTGCCAACCGGCTTATCCATCAGGTCAATGCCAAAGCCATCACCATTGCCGAAGAAGTATCGGGAATGCCCGGACTGGCGGCAAAATATGAAGATGGCGGCTACGGATTTGATTACCGTATGGCCATGAATATTCCCGATTATTGGATTAAGACAATCAAGGAGAAAATAGATGAAGACTGGAAGCCATCCAGCATGTTCTGGGAAGTGACCAACCGCCGCAAAGATGAAAAGACCATCTCCTATGCGGAAAGCCATGACCAAGCTTTGGTGGGCGATAAAACCATCATTTTCCGCTTGATTGATGCGGATATGTACTGGCACATGCAGAAAGGAGACGAGAACTATACCGTAAATCGAGGCATTTCTCTCCATAAAATGATACGTTTACTGACTGCGACTACTATCAATGGCGGTTATCTTAACTTTATGGGCAATGAATTCGGACATCCGGAATGGATTGACTTCCCCCGTGAAGGTAACGGTTGGTCTTGTAAATATGCCCGCCGCCAATGGAATTTGGTGGACAACAAGAATCTGGCATATCATTATATGGGTGACTTTGATGCTGCCATGTTGGGAGTTGTAAAAAGCATAAAGAACTTCCAGGCTACTCCGGTCCAAGAAATATGGCATAATGACGGTGACCAGGTATTGGCCTATATGCGCAAGGACTTGATTTTTGTATTCAACTTCAACCCTAAGCAGTCTTTTACTGATTACGGTTTCTTGGTTCCTGCCGGAACTTATGAAGTTATTTTGAATACAGATAATCCAGATTATGGCGGTAATGGTTTGACGGATGATACCATCAAACATTTTACCATTCACGACCCGCTTTACAAAAAAGACAAGAAGGAGTGGCTGAAGCTTTACATACCGGCACGTACAGCTGTTGTACTGAGAAGAACTAAATAGTCATTTCATAACACAAAAAAAGAGGCAAATATCTGAATTGATATCTGCCTCTTTTTTATATATGAGTCTTTTATTTCACTTGACTGTCGATGAAGTTCAACATCGTTTTTGCATTATCCATCATCTTCTTTTGAGCTGGTTTGTCCGCAGAGAGCAATGGAATAAGTTTATCCAAATATTCTTTGGCTTCCTTGAATTCAACTTTTGCTTTTTCTACATCTGTTTTCATGGTATTGGCACCCTTACTATAATACAAAGAACCCAGACTGTTAAGTGCATTTACATTATCTGCTTGGATAGCTATGGCTTGTTTAAATGCTTCTTCGGCTGCATCCATCTTTTTGGCTTTCTGCGCCATGATACCTTGATTTACGTAATAAGTGGCATACAATTTAGTCAATGTCTTATTACCGGGATTTGCTTCCAGCCCTTCCTTTAAAGTGGCAACATACTCATCATTTTTCTTCAAATCTTTCAAAGCACCGGCTTTACCTATATAAGCATTTGCCAGGTTATACTTTTTCTGTACAGCAATATCAAAATACTTCAAAGCTTCGGCAGGTTTCTTTATCTTATCGGCACAAACGCCACAGTTATATGCAATTACGGAATCTTGGTTGTTTGTTTGTGTCAGATAAGTACTAAATTTTGTGTAAGCTTCCTGGTAATTTTTAGCTTCAAGAGCAGCCTTACCATCGTTGACCAACTGGGCAGGGTCAGCATTCTGCGCAAAGAAATTCGTAGCTGCACAACATAGTGCAATAGATAAGATTAATTTTTTCATATGCTTTAATTCATTTAAAAGTTGATTCCCAAAGTTAGTTTACAATGGTATAGAAGCAAAACCTTTTTACTTTTTTTGAGGTTTTTAGCATAGTCGTAACAAGTGTTATTTTACGTAAAAGCAAATATCCGGATATGTGTGTTGGACTTTGTCACATATGTTACACTTATACTTAGAATATCATATTATCTTTGCCACAAAAAAAGATTATGGAACAATTACATGCACATGAAGTCCTTCACATGATGGAAGGTAATAGTTATACTGAGTTATCATTGAGAGAAGCCATTATCCAAAAATTCGGCGAGCAGCAGCGTTTTTTCACCTGCTCTGCCAACAATATGGATGTAGATACCCTGATAGAATTTCTTAAAAGAAAAGGAAAATTTATACCCGCCAATGGTGGATTTACAGTGGACATGACTAAAGTTTGCAATCACTGATGAGGAATATTAATTCCTTCTTCTGTTAAATTGAATATTATTTATGTTAATAGTTAACGGAAATAATATTCTACTAAACCATGTTATAATATCCGCTGATTACCCGCTAAAATTTGGATATCTCCTGCAAGTACGTATCTTTGTACTGTGTTTTTCATAGTATTAGATTTAAGGTTAATAAAAAAGATTGGCTGTCTGGGATAGATAGCCTTTTTTTATGTCTAAATGTCATCTTTCCCCTTTTTAGTTATAGTTTTATTCTATCTTTGTAGGTCAGATAATCCACGCAGCATTAATAGAATAAACTGAATATGGGAAAACGCTTTATTTTTATCTTGATGGCATGCTCATTATTGAGTATAGCTACTGTTGTGCATGCACAGCATATTGACAAGCAAACATATACTTTTGCCATCAAAAAGGCTGATACTCTGAAACTGGACAAGTATGTAATGATTGATCAAATACAAGGGACACAATCAAAGCCCGTCATTCTTTTTGCATTTGGGGGAGGTTTCAAAGGCGGGAGAAGAGATAATCCCGATTACATTTCTTATTTTCATTTTTGGGCACGAGCCGGCTATGTGGTAGTATCAACAGATTACCGTACCCAATTAAAGGATATAGATAAATCGGAGTATTCGGACTTGCAAGGATTCTCTTCTGCCCTGCAACAAGCAATCACTTGTGCTGTAGAAGATTTTGGTGATGCTACAAATTATATAATTGAGCATAGTGTAGAATGGCAAATAAATCCTGCACAAATTATAGCTTGCGGTTCGAGTGCAGGTGCGATAACTGCCCTTCAAGCAGAGTATGAGATTTGCAATCAAACGGCTTTTGCGGACAGATTACCTGCCAATTTCAATTATGCAGGGGTCATTTCCTTTTCTGGAGTAATCTGTGCCAATGGTATTCCAAAATGGATAATGTCCCCTTGTCCTCTTATGTTGTTCCATGGTGATGCCGACAGCACGGTTCCTTTTACTAAGGCAGTAGTAGAGGAAATGGGGCTATGGGGCTCAAACTTTATCTGTATGCAACTGAAAGAAAAAGAGACAGCATACTATTTCTATATAGCGGAAGGTATAGGACATTCCCTATCCTATTCTCCTATGAAGGATAATCGTCATGACATCCTGAGCTTCCTAAACCGGTTGGTACTTGGTAAAGAAAAACGTTGCATTACGACTGTAGAGAAGAATCCGGAAATATCTAGATATAAGAGTGATTTTACAATAGAAGATTATATCCGTGAAAATATGCGTTAATTCCTATCTTTATATCCTTTCCAGAGTTTTTGTTTCTCCACCAATCAATTATCTTTGCACATTATTATTCTATAAAAACAAATCTTTAATTCTATAAATTATGTTGGTACGTATTATCAGTATGGTCATAGCCGGAGTTATTATAGTATATCTAGTCCGTTGGATTGATAATTTTTTCTCCAGGTATCGCAAATAAATCTTGCCTGCAATGTAAACCAAATACTCCAATTTGTTTCCCATTACAACCTATGCTGACAAAATGCGGACATTTTCTAATTCTAAAACAAGAAAACCGCAAAAGCTTTTTATTAGCCATTTGCGGTTTTTTCCTTGTGATTCCGTTGCGATTCGGAATGTAAAATACTATAAAACCAATACATATAACATTATATTAAAAATCAGAGTAATATAAAAATATTATATTGCATGCCATTGCATTATGTTGTGCAATATTTGAACTGAGTTGTGCAATTTATGTATATTTGCACAACCGATATAACAGAGAATATATGACTACAGTAAAAGCATTTATAAGAACTGGGAAGAAAGATAAAGAGGTAAATATCAGATTTCGATTATCTGATGGACGCAATGTACAGTTATTCCACAAATCAGATATTATGGTCTCTCCTACTCTTTGGGATGCCAAGACTGAAAAATATAAGGCTAAAAGTATTATAAAGTTAGACATAAGAACATCATTTAATACATCTATTGAAGAACGGAAGAATCTAATTTTATCCATTTATGGGAGCAACAAAGAATTAACCAGTGAAAAACTGGAAATCTTAATAGACCAGCACTTACATCCTGAAAAATATAACATCAGCAGTGAAGAGGAATCCATGTGTAGTATGTTCCAACGCTATGTTGACGGATGGCTAAATGCAGGTGTAATAGGTCCTGGCAGAAAGAAACATTACGATGTAGTGATAAGGGAACTGACTCGATTCCTCATTATCAATGGCATTGACGGGTTGCCGGTCAATGAATTCAATAAGGAACATATTCTAAATTTTCGTGATTTTCTACGCAAAGAATACACTCTGGTTGAAAAATTTCCAGAACTGTACGCAGAAATGAATAAGCGGAATATACCATCAAAGGAAAGAAGCCAGAATACAATTGCTGAGAAACTATTATTATTACAAGCATTTATGGTGGAGCTTGAAAGTAATGATGTTATTCCCGTATCTCCTTTCCGGAAGATAGGAAAAGAAAAAGAGTCCATTATGAAGCAACAATATGACGAGCCTTTCTTTCTCACCAAAACAGAATTCAATGAAGTAGTCCACAAAGAATGTCCCGAAACATTGCAGCGAGTAAAAGATGTATTCGTTGTTCAATGTTGTTTCGGTTGCCGTATAGGTGATTTCAGACGATTCACTTTTGATAATATCAGCATTGAAGAAGGAATACCTTACATTCATTATTTACCTCAAAAAACGCACAAGGATGGACTTATACGCACTGAGATAAAAACTCCCATCATTCGTATTGCTTATAATATTATTATGAAGTATAAAGGTAGGCTACCAAGCAATGCTTTGTTACCCTATTATCCTGATGGCAATGGTGAAACCGGGTACAATTATCAAATAAAAAAACTACTTGAATACTGTGAGATTAGCCGGAAAGTGGCAATGTTTAGTGCGGCATTGGGAACAAATGAGTACAAATCCATATATGAGATTGCAAGCAGTAAACTTGCCCGTAAAACTCATGTAGATTTAATGAATAAAGTTCAGATAGATAAATACGCAGCAGGACTTCATGCAAAAGGCAGCGGAGCTGTAGACAGATATACCGGATTAGGTATAAAAGAACGTTTTATTTTAATGTGTGCGGCTTTTGGCTGTAATCAGTATGAAGTTGACGATGATTTATCTGTAATGGAATAGGCTCACTTAGTATCTCATATTGATACTCTGTTATTTGACACCATCCCCGTAGTTGAGCCGCTACGGGGATTTTTACTGAAAGAGGAGCGATTCATTCAACTGCCTTTTCCACAATCTCCATCACTACATGGCTTGACTCCAACCAGAGCCAATACCACAACCAAAGCATAATCCCACCCAACCAAACAAAAGCCACATCAATATAGTACAAATTTAATATCCTGCTAACCAATACGCATAAGAGTTCTCCGCAAAGCACATAGGCAGCAACCATAGTAACAAGCTGGTCATTGGCAACAGTTATCAAAACCAGAATGCCTATAACGGGAAGAAGGGAAATACAATCAATTAGAAGTTGTTGTTTGTCATTCATAATACAATAGGGATTAGAATACAAATATAAACATTATTTTGTATAAAACAACCCTCTATAATAGGAATTTCTGACGAAAAAGAAACGAACTATTATTACAATATAAACAAAAAGAGCGACTATTCAGCCGCCCCTTTCGCATTAACGAGATAGACATAAAAGCATCTCGAATCATCTCTGTAGATGGATGCCGAACCACTACAGAGTTTCCATTCATTCTACAGTTTCTCCTTTTTCATTCAGAAGTACCGTTACTTCTTCAGTGGATTGATTTTCCTCGGTGATGGTCAACACAACCTTATAAATCTTACCGGTTTCTTTCTCGGAAATGAAAGCCTCCTTTATTACAGCCCCCTCATAGTCCTTAGCCAAGACATTCATAACTGCCTGAGGCAAGTCTTTTACTTCCACTTTTGTGAACTCATCCTGAGGATTTTGCTGAGTTTGCTCTACAGACTGTGTTCCAGAAACCACGTAAGCAAATGCTACTGAACTGCCTAATCCCATAACCATTGCTAATGCTACCAATACTTTTTTCATAATCGTAAGTTTTAAGTAAATAAATATAGTTTTTGTATTAACTATAGGACAAACGATATGCCATGATGTACATCAGCACATAATACATTATACATCAGCATATTATAAAAACAAGAAGGAATAATTATGTGTGGAAATATGTGGAACTGAGTACCACACATGGGGAATAATTACACAATATGGATTACTTAATTCCTGGGAAATGGAACAAGGCAGCTGAATAAGCTGCCCCTTCTATAAAACAGTCAACAAACAGACATTCACTAATCAAATGACATAAACATAAGCATAAATAACCCGGCTAAAGCCATAGCAAATGCAATTACCATACAAAACTCTTTTTTCATAACTAATAATTTGGTTAAACACATATTTCCATCGCACGTTCAACAACGCACTCTTGTCTCCGACAAAACCTCAGCCGCATAAAAGCTGAGGTCCAGCATGTTCCTTTCAATATATACAATCAATTAGAGCACACAATGTTGGAACATTCTGTAAATCCAGTATAAAGAAACTGCAATGGCTGAAAGAAGGACTATACTAACACTATATACCGGATTCTACAATAAAGACAACTGCTTTTCTGAAATTCCCTACGTGACTTGAGGGAATTTTTATAAAAGGAAGGGCCCAAATGAAAAAAATCCCGACGAAAGCCGGGATATGTCACACACAATAGATATGAATTGTTGCTTATGAATATAAAGGCAGCTTATTCAGCCGCCCCTTCTATTACTTCCTTCAACCGATACAATCTATCAATGGCCGGGTTGTAAAAAGAATCAGGATGGTTCATTTCTTCTTTTTTCATCTAATTTTTTAACAATTATATCTGCAATACTTTTTATTTGCTCACTCTGCTCTTTTTCTGGATCAAATGAAAGATAGCCAATGTTAGCCAACTTGTCGAACTGAGTAGGCTCACATCCTTTAAAAATTATAGGAATCACAGCATGCTCACCGAACCTTTCCTTGAACTTGTCCGATTCAAAATTAGTCCATAGTTTCCGAGGATAATTCCTATCTAGAAAAACAATAATAAACTCAGCATCAGACTTATATATTGGTTCAAAATAATCAGTTAAATCTTCTCCAATAATTTTGTGCTGCTCATTAAAATCATAAAAAACAGAACACTCATGTTCCTCAAATAATAATATAGCCAATTCAGCTACAATACTTCGTACTTCTCCAGCAAAAGATAAAGCAAAATCGTATTTTTTATCAAAATTGATTTTACTAAAGCCTATTCGTTTAACAAAATCTGTCCAGTCCAGATTTTGCAAATAAAACATGAATTTAGGGTCTTCAACAGTTAATACTTTTGAATATTCATCATAATGAATAACGGACTTTATGTTCTCACTGTTATTGATTAGCTTATACAAAAAGCCCTTATCTGCTACTTGAGAAATACTAGCTTTATGAGTAGGATATTTTAAATAAATATCAGCCATTCTAATTGTCCAATCTTTAGACTCAGAAAGCCAATAAAGGAGATGAAAATAAGGTGCCCGACCACTACTTCGTAATCTAGAACCAATTGCAAACTCTCTAGCCTTTACTTCAAAAACTCGAGATAAATCAGTCATTATCTTATCAACAACATAATTTATATCAGTATTTAGCTCCTTTTTATTATCCTGCGTCATTATAACTCTTTCGATAATACAAAGTTCCTTACAGATAAGTTGAGCTATATGAAAACTTCCATTCGACCTTCTTACAATTTGTTCTCTATATTTTATTCTAGCATTAAGAGCCACTTCTCCCTTTTCAATTAGTTCTAATATTTTAGAATCTGGATTCACTTCAAACTTAACAGTTGTAATTCTATTATTTAAATCGGGAGCCAAACTAACCAAACTATCGCCTGCTCTATTGATTCCAATTAAGACAAGTTTTACATCTTCTCTATCTTCATCTGCAATAGTTTTCATTAAGTCTGATAATCTATTCTTATTTTCTATGGATAACAAATGAAAATCATCAATTATGACAGTTCCAATATTCTCATTATTATCCAATATTTTTTCTATTGATAATATATCTTTCTTTTTCCGAGGAGTTAACAATTGGATTGAATCTCCCATACCTAAGTATTCAAGCGCTTTTAAAACACAAGTAGTCTTACCGATACCAGAAGGACCTTCTACAACTAAACATCTACCTTTAGTACTCAAAGTCACAACAATTTTAATATATTCATTGGGTTCGACAAAAGTATATGTTGGAACTCCAGAATCCTTAAATACATCTTGTAAAAAAGCCATGTGATATCTATTTATAATGAAACAACTACAAAGTAATACAAAATTAATTGAATACACAAACAAAAAGAAATGAATAAAATAGTCTTTTTTATATCATCTTACCATTGCCACAAATTATAACTCACTCCGGCACCGACATACCATCCACCCGGGCCATACCCAGCCTGCAAGCCAAATCCCCACCGCTTCTTCTTCGACTTGATGGCGACTGGATGGTATATATCATTCGTCACCGTCTGATACACCGTCTTAGGAAATACCTGTAAACTATCCAGCCGAGGGTCTACATATCCGCTCACCACAGCCCGATACGAGCTGTCTGAATACACTACTTGTCGGCGATGAAGCAAGGTATCACCTATCCGTGTCGTATCATCCGGCACGAAACGCCAGAACACAGCCATCGGCGCAGAGATAAGCATCGTATCTACCCTGACAACCGTCTTTATCTTCGTTTCTACACGAACTTCAGCCGGAGGCTGCTCATGCGGGCGAAGCCAAGCCGCCACACAAGCAACCGCCAGCAGCGCAACCAATATCCAAGGCAACCGTTTCATAACAGTTTCCATCCTTTCTCTACGTCCTCCATCACAGCCGGGATGCCGTTTTCTACCAACGAGATGGCAGCGGCAAAAGCGCACACCGTTGCCTTGTCCTCAATGTCCGGGATATAGGTGTTTGGCACCTCCATTTCACGGCATACTTTGCGGATATAAGCTCCGGTATCGTTTTCCTTATGCGGTGCCCATCGGGTTATAAAATCACTAATGGTTTTCATCCCGTGTTTCCACCGGTAGTTCTGCAACGTGCGCATCAACGCACGGTAGCCCCATTCAATGCTGACGAACTGGAAGAATTCTTTATCTTCCTGTCTCTCTCTCAATCCCTGCCATTTGTCCTTGCTCAGACGGATGTTGCCGGGATTGTTGTTTCTCAATCCTCTTGGTACACTCATTTCTTTTCCTCCTCTTCTAATCTTTAATTAATATCCGTTTTGCGGTTCTCTGTCACCGCACTTCTTTCTCTCACACCGTTTCAGTGCCAATTCCAGTTTCAAGTCAGAATTAGTCTCCTTCAGTGTAAACAGCTCATCCTGTGCCTTACGGAGCCGGTCAGTCTGTTCCACAAACCGCTGTTCCTTCTCCGAAAGCTGCTTCTGCAGGAACTCGTTGTACTCCCGTAATGCCTTGAACTCCTCAACATCCGCATGGGCATCCTCAATACGCGCATTGGTCTTGCGCGACATCCACCACTTAACAAGCTGCTTGATGCCCTCAATGCCACCGAGTGCGGTCACCAACATAATCCAATCATTCATTTCCATTTCTCCCGGTTTAACAATCGATACAAATTATAAGCACCCCCACATAAGCACAAGCAAACGCTGCCATCTCTGCCCAGAACAGCCATTTCCGGTATCTCAACATGATAACAACGGCTATCGGGAAAGCAACCGCAGGCAAGTACCACATACCGGAGAGACAAACCCAAAGAATTGTAGCTAATCCGGCTATTACTGTCCCTGCATAATGTACTTTGCTCTGAAATTCCTCCTTGAACAGCGGGGCTGTCCCGACGAACATCAGCCCACCGCAAGCAAGAAATGCCAAACATTGCAGGTTCTCCGATGAGCATTCAATCCACACCGGCATAAGCAGCATGGCAGGAACAATCATAGCTATCTGGAACAGCCATGCCGGACGATTCCGCTTCTTCAACTGATAGTAGGTATCAGACAAGCTCCAAGGCACTCCGCACACTCTCACCGCATACATTATGTACATAGTGAGCAAAAACAGCGACATAAAATATAAGTAAATCATAAGCCATCAATTTAAAGGTTGAACACTAATTTTTCAGGATAACCAGAAGTGTAATCATATGCTCCGACCTCCTCTTTCGTAGCAAGTCCCATAACCACGGCCAGATGTTCCTGCGTGACATTATAGCATTCCAAGGCATACAGTTCCAGTGCGGCCAGCATCTGCAAGGCAAGAGGAATGGGGATTACATACTTCACGGTATCATACCACAGCACGGTTGTCTCCTTACCCACAGCCTGCTCGATAGTAATTGAGTTCACCAGTCCTACCCGCGTATCCTTGTCAAGCCACATCCGCTTACCACCAAGCGTAAAGGAATTCACGGCATCGGACCCGTCGTAAACAGCAATTTCATTGACCTTCGCGCTCTTCACACCCTCCAAAGTCGGCTCATAGGGAGGGATTAATTCACATTCAAGAATTTCCTTTGCAGACGCTGCCGGATGGGTTTCATAAAATGCTTTTTGTTCCGCATTCAACGGTACCCAGGCTCCATTCAGGTAATCCTCATAGGTTGTACCCACTTCATAGTTTCCGTCCAGTTCAAAATCAAGACGGACAACTTTCTCCTCTGAATAAATATGTATATATTGCATTATTGTTAAAGCCTATTTTTATTCATTATGATAAATCGGTAATTCGCTCTAATACCTGATGTAAGCGGTGCCGTATTTATTTCAGTAAATGAGCCCAGATAATCCGAAGATTTGAACATACGATACGGAGAAGAACTTTCCTGTGCTATCGCATACTTTCCGTCAGACGAAAGCCCCAAAGCAAAGCTATTTCCAATAACGGAATGTTTCAATGCCCAGGTTTTTCCGTAATCAGCGGATATACGTGCACCGGAATAAGAGTACCCCCCCTCTATAACCATATATTTCCCGTCATAGGATATGGCCAATGTACGGGCGGAGAAACTCGAATCGGTAATTTTAGTCCATGTCTTCCCATAATCCCCGGAATAATAGGCATAGTATAACTTTGATGAACTCTCCCTATTGCAGCAACACAACATGTATTTGCCGTCACCGGAAATGGCAATCTTTGTGATAGGTCCCCTGAATATTTCACTGCTAAAAGTTTCTCCATAATCGGAAGATACATATAGTTCATGGACAGTATAATTAGGGGATGATGCATATGCCACTATGTATCTACCAGAATGAGACATTTCTACACCCATGAGAGGCACAGTACTGTCTTTTAATCCATTGGAGACCCACCATGTCTTCCCATAATCCCCGGAAAGCATCAAATCATATTTGTTATTGTTATTCTTGCATACAATAGCGACCAGATTCCCCCTGCCGTTGCAGGCTATCGAGTACACGGAATAGCAATTATCAGGCTTGAAAGGTTCTGCCGTCTCCAGAAAATCCGTAGAACGCAATAATCCCACATTTGCCATATAGCATGAGCAATAGATATGTCTACCGTCTCCGGACATGGCTATCCTCGTTTTATCGTTGCTGAAAAAGTATTCGTTTACATTAGTAAGTGGAAAATCCAGTGTAAGCTGCCCCCTAAAACCAAGCGATTCTGCCCCCTTAAAA